>Ga0207764_100010_pt1 | contig 27934 bp, 24 predicted proteins | sample LuqExpMetageno52_FD_187810 | JGI IMG/M metagenome (GOLD analysis project Ga0207764, IMG submission 187810) | Tropical forest soil microbial communities from Luquillo Experimental Forest, Puerto Rico - Sample 52 (SPAdes) | ecosystem: Environmental > Terrestrial > Soil > Tropical forest ...
CGGAAATTCGCTGTTCGAACGCGAGAACGCGAAGATTGCTCCTACGCTGGAAAAGCTCTATGCGGGGACGCGCCCGGCGACACTTCGGCGCTTTGGCGAGACCGACAAGAAAACCGACGAGCTTATTTGAAAGCCGCCGCGGCTTGGTGACCAACACGCGCTTCAAAATGTGTAGTGATGCCTAACGGTCAACAGCATGACGTACCGCAGGTAGGCTCGATAGCCGTCCGCTTGCTGTGCACTTCTAGGTACGACCTAACCCGCTGGCGGACTGAAGCACATTTGGCGTAATGCCGAGCGCTCGCATGGCTCGTGCTTTGCTTTTGATACGAACCAATCTGGTGGTCTGATATTCCGACGTAACTAGAGTGCGCTTAAAAAGGATATCTAAAAAGATATCAGGGCAATGTCTGTTTGGTTGCGAAAATGCGCGCCCAGGGATCCCTCTTCAGTGCGTCGAGCCTATGTCTCAAATTATCGATAGTGAAATGATCAGCACGAATTGCTTCAGACAACTCATCCCATTCCAACGGCGTTGACACTGTTGCTGCAGGCAGCCCGCGGGTTGAATACGCGGCGACGGCAGTCGCACCGCGGCCGTTCCGCAGATAGTCGATAAAGATGCGTCCCTTGCGGACCTTTTTGGTCATTGTGGCGACGTATCGCTCGGGATGCGTCTTAGCCATTGTTGCGGCGATTGACTTGGTGAACTCTTTTGCTTCGCTCCAGCTCGCAGTTGGCTCAATTGGAAACACGACGTGGAGCCCCTTGCCTCCAGAGGTTTTCACAAAGCTCGTCAAGCCGAGGTCTTGCAGCCGGTCCCGGACTTCAATCGCTGCAGTGATCACCGCGTTCCACGGCACGTCCGCACTCGGATCCAGATCAAAAATGAGCCGGTCCGGCTTTTCCAGATTCGAGATGGTCGATCCCCACGGATGAATTTCCACAACGCTGGCCTGAGCCAAGTCGATCAGTCCCGAAAGATCATGAACCGCCAACATCGGCTCCTTGTCGCCGACATCGACCGTCTGCACCGCCTCGGATAAGCCCTGCCAGGCGTGCTTTGCAAAGAAGCACTTGGCATCGACCCCAGATGGACAGCGGACAAGGCTGAGAACACGTCCCGAGATATGGGGAAGGATCCAGTCAGCGATCGCTGAATAGAACTCGGCCAGTCCCTCTTTGGTGACCCCTTGTTCTGGCCAAAGGATGCGTTCCGGATGTGTCAATCGTCTGCGGATGAGATCGCGAACAGGGTCTGGCGCTGATTTACCCGGCGTCGTTTCGAGGGTGATCTCCTGGGCCGGTCGGTCCTCCCTGACGCCCCTAAAGGAAGCCTGCCGAATTAATCGATCTTCCGTCCATCCTCGATATTCAACCTCGCACACAAGGCGCGGCTCAGCCCAGCACACATCCTTTTCCGCACCGGCCGGCAATGACCGATCGAATTTGGGTCGTGTCGCGGCGATTTTTTCCAATTCCCTGCGAAGAGATCGTGCTTGCTCCGCTGAGAATCCCGTTCCAACTCGGCCAACATATTGCAGGCTTCCTCGATTATACAATCCAAGGACCAGTGAGCCGACTGACCCCTTTGCGCTCGTTGACGGAATGTAACCCAGGATTACGAATTCCTGCCGCAATACGCCCTTGGTCTTGAGCCAGTGGCCCCCGCGACCCGGTCGATAAGGCACGTCGATCCGTTTGGACACGATTCCCTCAAGGCCGAGCCGGCAGGCGTGCTCGAACATGGTTGGGCCATTTAACTCGAGGTGTTCGCTGAAACGGATTGGCGAATTAGTGGACAAGCCAGTCAAAATTTCCAGCAAGAGCGCTTTGCGGTCCAGCAAGGTGGCCTGTGTTAAATCGAACCCTTCGCAATACAAAAGATCAAACAGGAAATATCGGAATCGATCCTGTCTGCTCGCTTTCAGATCAGCTTGCAATAGATTGAAGCTTGGCACGCCCGCCGCATCTTCGACGACGACCTCACCGTCCAACAACGCGGAACTGAGTTCAAGTTTTTTCAACGCAGCCGCAATGCTGGGAAAACGCGATGTCCAATCGAGACCCTTGCGTGTCAGAAGCTTCACATCACGGCCGTCGATCCACGCCTGGATTCGGTAGCCATCGTACTTGATTTCGTGCACCCATTTCGGCCCCGACGGCGCTTTTTGCGTAATCTGCGGCAGGCTTGGTTCGAGAAAAGCCGGCAGGATCCCCTTGCGTGCGCCTCGGATTTTTTTCACGTCGACGACAGCACGCTTGCGTGTTTCCATCACTCGCCGGCGGCCGGCATGATCCCTTCGCAGCCCTCCATGCGCAGCGAGGTCTTCGGTCGTGCGCCCACTCAAATACGATGTTGTCTCTTCATCGGTGATATCCGTTTGCCCTTTGTGCCGCGCAAATTCATCATCCGCTTTAATGAATAGCCAGTTTTCTTTTTTCTCACCTAGGCGAGCTCGCATTCGCACAAGGTGCCAGCGGCCCTTTAGCCGCGCGCCATGCAGGGTGATATCGAGATGGCCCTTCTGTAGTCCTTTCTCAGCATCAAGGGATGGCTCCCACCGGCCGCGGTCCCATACGATCATCGCGCCGGCGCCGTATTCGCCCTGCGGAATGTTGCCTTCAAATTCCAAATACTGCAGCGGGTGATCTTCCGTGCGGACCGCGAGTCGCTTTTCGCCAACGATCAGACTGGGGCCCTTTGTCAACGCCCAGCTCTTCAGCGTTCCGCCGAGCTCAAGCCTTAGATCGTAGTGGACTCTGCGGGCATCATGCTTCTGCACGACGAATTTCCAGCCCGCGCCCTTCCCGCGTCTCGGCTTCGGCTCCGAGGTGCGGCTGAAATCACGCTTGCTTACATATTCGTTGAGCTCATCAGCCCCCGGCTTTGATTTTGCTGATTTTTGCGCAGCCACCGATATACCCAACGCATCACGAAGATTGGGCGATTTGCATTTCGCAGTACTTCAATGCCTTCTTCGCGCGTGTGGCCCAAGGAGACGCATTGTCGAGCTCTAGATAGCGACGCCAGCACGCCGCTGCTTCCGCAGTGTCCTCCCTGCCCTGCAAGATCAAGGCAAGGTTGAAAATCGCATTCGCGTAGTTCGGGTCGATACTCAGGGTGCGCTTTAAGCAATCGACGGCACAATCAATACGCCCTTGCTCTTCGAGGAGACCGGCAAGGTTATACCAAGCCTCGGTAAACGCGGGATCGGCCTTGATCGCTCCCCGATAGGCGATCTCCGCTTCGATCTTTTTACCTGTCGAATAAAGAATATTGCCGAGATTAAACGGAGCGGTCGGATCCGTCGGATCGAGCTTCATTATCTTGCGATAAAGCCGCAGCGCCGTCTCAAAATCTTGGGAATGTTCGGCCGCTTGGGCTTGCTCGAACAGCGTATCGGGTTGGTCCCTTAATTCCCCAACAGGCAGCATGAATTGGCCGGTTTTATCGGTTCGGCCTTTTAACTGCTCAATGAGGAGTGCGTCCGATGATGCCGGGTAAAGCCGCAAATTGGATAGGCCCGCATCAGGCAGCCATTTGCGGATCTCATACAGGCTCTTGGTGATGGTCGAAAGCGTAACGCCAGATTGAAATAGCTGGGCAATCTGTCGCGCGGCCGCCAAGTCCCGAAAGCCGTAGTGCCCTTGTCGTGTATCAAGCAATCCGAACTCGGTTAGCTGCTCGACAATCTCGAGGCGCATTCTGCTGAGCGCCGATAGTTGTTCTGGCGTGTAGGCCTTGAGTTGGTCGTCCGGCGCTGCTCTGCCCACCCACTCGAGGAAGCGCTGCTCGCTCGCGACGGCGACGCCATATCTCTTTGCCAGGTGCAAGTTTTTCGACGGCAGTCCGTCGGCCAAGAGCGGCCATCCCATCTGGCCGACAATCAGCACATTCGTGGTTTTCGTTACGCCCCGTCGGGGTCTCCCCCCTTTCTGGCGCACGAGATCAAAAGCTTCCGCCCTCGCCATCGACGCCAGCCGGCCCGTAAAGGCGACGGTGCCCCCAAGCGTGAGATCGTTTCGTTCAGTGCCCATGCGTCAGCGCCCGGGTCGTCGCGCACCAGTGCTCGCGGCCGCTAGCTTCTTTTCGCTCGCCTTGATGCTGTTCCACAAGGCGTCCATCAAGCTGATGATCCGAGGGGCAGGACAGCGACAGTTTCAAATAGCCCTTCCAGTATGCACGCTGGGCCATGACCAACTCCCAATGCTCACCAGCCGGCTCGGCGCTTTCCTTCGAAATTATAGTGAAAGGTGCAATGCGGGTCGAATCCGCTGTCGCCAGAAGGTAATAAGAAGCCTTTGAGAGAGCATGAACACCCGGCAAGGTTCAGATTTTGCGGACGGGTGAGGTGTTCGGTTCGGACCAGCCTCCTCAGCCTGGACGGAACGACGCATCGTCAATTAGATACAAAGGCAGGGTCGAGATGACTAAACCATCGGAGTCAGCCACAGGCGGTCAAGGTCATCTGGACTCCACCTGACCTCTGGACCGCACTTGGCCATGGCGGCCACGAACGAGCGCATTATCACCGTGTTCGGCGGAACCGGCTTTCTCGGCCGCCGCATCGTTCGGCATCTCCGTCAGAGCGACTTCGCCATACGGATTGCATCGAGGCATCCAGATATGGCGGAGAGGCTCTTTGCCCTTGATGACCCGAAACTTCAATCCGTCGAAGCCAACATTCACGACGAGGGATCGGTCGCTGATGCGGTGGCCGGCGCTTACGCTGTCGTGAATGCGGTTAGTCTTTACGTCGAGCGGGGACGGGAAACTTTTCATTCCGTGCATGTCGAATCGGCCCAACAGGTAGCTGCTCAAGCACGCAAAGCCGAAGTGAAGCGGTTCGCGCACGTGTCTGGAATCGGCGCTGATGCTACCTCGCCCTCTCTTTATATCCGCAAGCGGGGCGAGGGCGAACTGGCGGTACGGGCCGCCTTTGCCGATTCCACACTTGTCCGTCCCGCAGTGATGTTCGGGCCGGACGACGCGTTTCTCACCACCATCGTCAAGCTCCTCAGCCGGCTTCCAAGCTACCCGATGTTCGGCCGCGGCCTCACGAAATTACAGCCAGCCTATGTGGAAGATGTGGCGGAAGCGATTGTGAGGGCGCTGCAACGGACAAATATACATGCAGCCACATTCGAGTTCGGCGGCCCTCGCGTCTACTCTTACGAGGAATTGCTCAGAACCGTTGCGCTTGAGGCCAGCCTAAAGTCGCGTTTGATTCCAATCCCATTTGCCGCTTGGCACATATTGGGTTGGTTCGCGGAAATGCTTCCGAGGCCGCTCATCACCCGGAATCAAGTTGAGCTAATGCAGGTCGACACTGTGGCATCGCCGGAAATGCCCGGATTTAAAGAACTTGGAATTACACCGGTTGCCGTCGAGGAAGTACTCCAGGAAATATTATGGGATCATTGATCAAACTTTCGGTCGCCGTACCGAACTGATTCACGATCCAGTCGTTGAAGTCCGTAGCGCCGGGCGATCGCTGAAGCTTCGGAGAACTCGGCGCGAGTGATCGGGCGGTCAAGTCCCGGATGCTCGCTGGCCCGATGACACGGACGATATTGACCCATCAGATTGAGGTAGGTATTGGGCGAGATCTCCTCGGCCAAGAACTTTAGCACCTTCTCCGTACCGGAAATGCCATTGGGCAAAACCAGATGGCGTACAAGCAATCCGCGTTCGGCAAGTCCCTTTGCGTTGATGACGAGATCGCCTACCTGCCGATACATCTCTCGTACCGCGGCCTGATTTGCACTGACGTAATCCCGGACATGCGAATACTTGTGCGCCAACTTTTCATCGCCGTACTTTGTGTCAGGCATGTAGATGTCGACGACGCCGTCGAGCAAAGCGAGAGCTTCCTGACTGTCGTAACCGCTGGTGTTGTAGACTAGGGGTAGACATAAGCCCTGCTCTGCCGCGATTGTCACAGCGGCAAGGATCTGCGCGACAACATGACTTGGCGTGACAAGATTGATGTTGTGGCACCCCAGCGCCTGCAGTCGCAGCATCATCTCGGCCAGCTCCTCGTCGCTTACCTCTTGGCCTTCACCTCGCCAGGCAATCTCCCAATTCTGGCAAAAACTGCAGCGCAGGTTGCACCAGGAGAAGAAGATCGTGCCCGAGCCGCGCCAGCCGCTCAGACAGGCCTCTTCGCCATGGTGCGGTCCGGCCGAATACACGACCGCTCGCTCGCCGGTGCGGCAGATTGCACCACGAATCGATTGCCGCCGCTCGACCCGGCAATATCGAGCGCAGAGATCGCAATCATCCATATGCTGGTGTGATCGGCTCGCGCGATCGGCCAATTCGCCTGAGCGCTGCAAGCGAAGATAGGCCGGCTCAAATATGCCTCGCTGTCGCACATTATCGGACGCAGGGATCAACATTTAACTGTGCAATCGGACAGGCGCATTAAGGTGCAGGGTAGCATTCGTGAGGATGCACAGATTGACGAGGATCAATTTTGCGGCGGCCAAAGCGTTCTATTTTGTATGCTGAAAGCAGTCGAATTGGAAACGCAACGATCCGGCGCCGTTATGCACTCGCATCTGTTGCGTCACTTTCTCGCGGTTGTTGACCACAAAAAGCGTGAGCGAACACGCCGAGCAATGATTAGTGCGGGCCACCCATCAGTAGGAGCATGTGATGGCACAGGTGGTTGATCCGGAAAGCGGTCTTGCCTTCGTCGAGCTCAGCCATCCGTGGGGCATGTATACGCCGATTTTTCCCGGTTATAAGGAGATCAAGCTCGAACGCATCACCCATCACGCGAAGCAAGGCGTGATGACGCACAAGATTACTACCATCTTCCATACCTCGACGCATGTGAATGCGCCGATCCATCTCATCCCGGAAGCCGCTGCCGTCGGCGAGTTGGCGCTCGACCGCTTCTTCGGCAGCGGGGTCGCGCTCTCGATCCCGAAGAGCAAATGGGAGCTGATCGAACCGGTCGATCTCGAAAAGGTCAAGCCCGCGGTCGAGGCCGGCGACATCGTGCTCATCAATACCGGCTGGCATCGCAAGTACGCCGATAGCAAGGAGTATTTCGGCCATGCTCCGGGACTGAGCGAAGCGGCAGCGCAATGGCTGATCGACAAAAAGGTGAAGCTGGTCGGTGTCGACACGGCTTGTATTGATCATCCGCTGGCGACCTCGCTCGGGCCGCACCGCAACGGCCCGCAGATCAAATATCTACTACCGGAATACAAGAAGGCGACGGGACGCGAGGCGATTGCCGACTTTCCGAAATGGAATCCGGCGCATCTCAAGCTGCTAAAGGCCGGTGTCCCGACCGTCGAAAACGTCGGTGGCGATCTCGATTCGGTCAGCGGCAAACGGTGCACCTTCCAGGGCTTCCCCTGGAGGTGGCTGGAAGGCGACGCCTGTGTGATCCGCCTCGTTGCAATTTTCGATTCTTCCGGCGCCTATCGCATCGAATCGGGAACCGCCCGCTGATCAGCGTTTGCACATTCACCCTGGATCAAATCATCATGGCACGATCGACCGCCGATCTTCAGTTCTACGACCTGAGCACACGCTGGGGTCACGGGATGCCGCAATGGCCTTCGCGCGCCAATCTCAATGTGCGCGTGGTCGAATTCCACGCCAAGGATGGCCTGCTGGTGCAGCAGTTCGAAGGCATCATGCATCGCGGTACCCACATGGACGCGCCCATCCATGTTCAGGAGAACACGCCTACCATCACCGGCTATCCGTTTTGGCGTTTTTTTTGGTACCGGCGTCGCGGTTTCGATTCCCAAGGGCAAATGGGGCGTGATCACGCCGAAGGATCTGGAAATCGTCGAACCGAAGATCCGCAAGAATGATATCGTGATGATCAATACGGGTAGCCACCGCAACTACGGAGACAATCCCGACTATTTCGCCTATTCGCCCGGCCTCTACAAGGAAGCGGCGGAATGGCTGGTCGAACGGCAGGTTAAGCTGGTCGGCGTCGACGTTCAGGCGCTCGACCATCCGCTTGGTACTTTCCTCGGACCACACGGCCCTGGGCCAGCGCAGCCGCACTTACTCACCGAATACAAGGCTGAGACCGGGCGCGAGATCATCGAGGACTTCCCCTACTGGGAGCCGGCGCACAAGATCATGATGACCAACGGTATTCCAGGCATCGAGAACATCGGCGGCGATATCGACAAAGTCACTGGCAAGCGTTGTACCTTCCTCGCTTTCCCCTGGCGGTGGCCGAACGGCGAAGGCTGCGCGCTGCGCGTGGTCGCATTGCTTGACCCCAAGCAGACCTTCCGTTTCGAGACCGGCAACTGAACGGGCGCCATATAGGACATTGCCATGATTTCCGAGCCGTTGCGCAACCCGCTCTCTCTGTTCAACGTCAAGGGCAAGGTCGCGCTGATCACTGGCGCCTCTGGCGCCTTCGGTCGCAGTTGCGCGCTTGCGCTCGGGGCGCTCGGCACCAAACTGGTGCTGGTGTCGGGCAGCAAGGAAGAGCTTAAGGCGGTCGCCGCCGAGGCCAAAGAGCTGGGGGCCAATTATCACACTCTGGTCGCCCGTCCCGACAGCCTGGCCGATGCTCAAACCATGCTAAAGGCCGCGCTTGATGCCTACGGTCGCGTCGACCAACTGGTCGTGGCCTCGGGCATGAACAAAGCGGGCTTCATCCAGGACCTCGCCTATGAGGACTGGCAGCGGGTGATGGATGCCAACGTGCGCGGGCCCTGGTTCATGGCCAAGGCGATCGGCACGTATTGGATCGAGAATAAAGTGCGTGGCAAGATGCTGTTAATGTCCTCCGTGCGCGGCCGTCACGGCAACTATTCCGGATATACCGGCTACTGCGCATCCAAAGGCGCAACCGACGCACTCACCCGTGTGCTCGCCACCGAATGGGCCAAATACGGGATCACCGTGAACGCAATTGCGCCAACCGTTTTCCGTTCCAAGCTGACGGCCTGGATGTATGGCGACGACGAGGTCGGCCAAGCGACCAAGGCGCGCTCGCTGTCGCGAATTCCGCTTGGGCGCCTGGGCGAAGTGGAAGACCTGATCGGGATGGCGATCTATCTTTTAGCGCCAGCTTCGGATTTCTGTACCGGACAGATCATGTATGTCGACGGCGGCTATACCGCCGGCTGACGAGAGGAGGATCTTGCGTGGCAGCCGAAAAGATCGGCGTGATCGGCGCCGGCCTGATGGGGCACGGCATCGCCTACCGTTTCGGCGCTGCTGGCCACAGCGTCGGGGTTTTCGAGCCGAACGCAGAGTTACGTGCAAGTCTTGTCAAACGGCTCGGGCTCATTGCTGAACTGCTCGGCGACGACCGTTCCGCTCTCGACCACATTACCGTGCACGACGAACTCACGTCTGCGGTCGAGAATGCTGCAATCGTGTTTGAGGCCGCGCCGGAAAAGCTGCTGCTCAAACAAAAGATTTTCGCCGATCTTGAAGCGATCGTAGCGACCGACACGATCCTCGCCAGCAACAGCTCCGCCATCCCTTCGACACAGATAGGGTTGCATCTCAAGCACCGCGAGCGGGTAATTGGCACGCATTTCTGGAACCCGCCGCACCTGGTGGCGCTCGTGGAGGTCATCCAGACCGAGAAAACCAGCGACGCGGTGGTGGCCCGCACCATGGACATGACGCGCCATGCTGGATGGAAGCCGGTGCATGTGCGCAAGGATATCCCCGGCTTCATCGGCAACCGGCTGCAGCACGCTTTGAAGCGTGAGGCTATCGCGCTCGTCGCCGACGGCATTTGTGATGCGGAAACGGTTGACGACGTGGTCAAAAACGGATTCGGCGCGCGTTTGGCAGTACTAGGACCGCTCGAACAGTCCGATCTGGTTGGTCTCGAACTGACGCTCGATATCCAGGAAACGTTGATCCAACACCTCGACCGTAGCGCGGGGCCGCATCCATTTCTCCGGGAGAAGGTCGCACAAGGCAAGCTTGGAATGAAAACCGGTGAAGGCTTTCGCCGCTGGACTCCGCGGCAAGCGGACGAGGTGCGCCAGCGATTAAGCCAATTTCTTGCTGATCAAGCCAAGGCCCGAATGCAGACGGACAAGTCCTGATGATTGTCGTTGGCACGATCAACTGGAGCAAGGTCCCATACAATCCAACCGAGCTCTCCGACGGGTCGCGGATCGACGCGCGCGATCCCTAATAAAGCGCAGTTATGGCTCGGACGCGCAAAGTCATTGGACCCGCGATTCGTCAGAGGCCTAACCTCCGGTCTACTATTTTTTGCGACCAATTGCGTAACGCCAGCATCGGCCGGCCTTCCGACGGCGAATGAGGAAGATGCGACGGCAGAGATACAAGAAGCGCAGGTTCAGGCGGTTAGCCGCGCGCGAGGATTATCATTGTCCGACACACGATTAGCTCCCATTGCGTCCCGCTCCGCCAACGGGCAGTCCTTAACCGTCGAACGCGTCACGCATCGTTACGGATCAGCGTTGGCGGTCAATGACGTCACGTTCGAAATAAGAGGGGGCGAATTGGTCGCGCTCCTTGGTCCGTCGGGTTGTGGCAAAACCACCCTACTGCGTATTATCGCCGGTTTCGTAGTGCAGACCGACGGCCGGGTTTTGGTCGGCGGTAAAGCGATCGATGATCTTTCTGCTAACCGGCGCGCGGTTGGCATTGTGTTCCAGAACTACGCACTTTTTCCGCACATGACTGCTGCGCAGAATATCGCCTACGGGCTTGCTGCCCGTGGTGATACTCGTACGCGTCAGAATGCGCGCGTTAGGGAGATGCTTTCGCTGGTAAAGATGGAGGAATTTGCCGACCGTTATCCGCGCCAACTCTCCGGCGGCCAGCAACAGCGCGTAGCGGTCGCGCGCGCCCTAGCCGTGGAGCCGAGTGTGCTGTTGCTCGACGAGCCGTTCGCTGCGCTCGATAAAAACCTACGCCTCGATATGCAGATCGAGGTCAAGCGTATTCAGCGCATCTCCGGCATCACCACGATCCTGGTTACCCATGACCAGGAAGAAGCGCTGTCGATGGCCGACCGCGTTGCCGTGCTCAATGGCGGCCATCTGGAGCAATTTGCCGCGCCGTCCGCGATCTACGATAACCCGCGCTCGCTGTTCGTTAACACGTTCGTCGGTACCTCCAACGTCCTAAATGGCGTCATGACCGCCCCCGGATTACAGCCGGTCGTGACCTTGCAAAGTGGCGAGCAGCTACGAACGCGGGCCGCGGCAGAGCCAATCGCAGCCGGCGAACACATCGTGGCATGTGTGCGCCCCAACCATCTGCGCTTCGCAAGCGATGGCATCGGTATCGCCGGTGTCATTGAAATGAGCTTGCCGCTCGGCCCTGCAATCGTGCATGAGGTGCGCAGTTCGTCCGGCCTTTCACTCAAGGTCTCAGAAGAGCGCTCGGCAGGAGCCGAAATGCGGGCGCCGGGCGAGACCGTGATGGTGCAACCCATCTCTCCCGATCTCGTAAACATCTTCCGCAGCACATCAGCTCACTGAGTACGGATCACCGAGCAGACCATTAGATTGTGGACAAGCCTTCGAACCAAACGGAGAGGACCATGGCGATTACGCGCAGAGACTTAGTGGTATCGGCCCTAGCGATCGGGGCGATGCAGGCGTTCCCGCAAATGAGCCGGGCACAGGCTCGGCGCTTCGTCGTCAGTTGCTTAACTGGCAGCTGGGAAGTCGCATTCCGCGATAATGCCGTGCCAGCCTTCCGCCGTGACAACAACAACGCCGAGGTCGCGCTCGAGCCGATGGTCAGCATTGAGCAGTTGGCAAAGATCGCGGCGGCTAAGGCAAATCCGCCTCCGCCGCTCGACGTCGCCATACTCGACAATGGTCCGTCATTGGCGGCGATAGCCCAGGATCTGATTTCGCCCTATCCGGTTGCGCAGAGCAAGTACTACAGCGAGATTCTGCCTGATGCGAAATCCCCGATGGGTGTCGCGCCGTTCTTTCAGATCATCGGTATCGCCTACAATACCGATCGCATCAAGACTCCGCCGACCTCCTGGGATGACCTCTGGAAGCCGGAATACAAGGGGAGCGTCGGCGTCACCAATTTGAATTCGTCGATGGGCATGGGCTTCATGGTAGCACTTGCCCGCAAACATGGTGCGTCGGAAGCCAATATTGACGAAGCGTTCAAACGGCTCGCCGAGCTTAAGCCGAATATCGGTGCTGTGGCGGCCAATCCCAGCCAGGCGGCCGCCTTATTCCAACAGGGCCAGATCGATATCGCGCCTGCGATCTTCAATGAGATCATGCTGCTCAAGGCTCGTGACGTGCCGGTCGACTTCGTGCTGCCGAAGGAGTGGGCTGTCGGTTACAACAGCACAATGCACATCGTGAAGAATTCGCCGTATACCGAACTAGCATTTAAATACATCGAAACCTGTTTGTCGCCCGAGGTACAGACAAAGATGATGCAGGCGCCGTACCTAGTGGTGCCGACCAACAGCAAGGTCAAGATGACCGGCGAGATCGCCAAAATGCTCGGCAGTGTCGAACAGCTCCAGCAAAAACTCAAATTCCTCGACTGGCAGACCATCAATCAAAATCGAGCCGCTTGGATCGAGCGTTTCAACCGGGAGATAAAGATATAAGGGCTTCCTTGTTCACTCGTCCTCAATTCAGTCTCCTCCCCGAAACAAGGGAGGAGGCCGGTTTTGCATCGTTCTGCCGCAATGCGTCGCCTATTTCACGAGTGAAATTGCTGGGCTGCCCAAGTGACTTGGTTGATCGGGCATGAAGCGCGTCATCTACGATATCGGCTACGACCTCAAACTTGCTTTGCCACTGGCTGGATTCTTTCTGGTCTTCTTCATCACTCCGTTGCTAATGCTAATCTTCGTCAGTCTACATACTGACATCGAAATGAAGCAGTTCGGCTTAGACCAATTTCGCAAATTTTTGTCCGATCCCTATTCATTGTCGGTGCTGGGCCAGACACTGTTGATTGGGGCTGAGACTACGGCGCTTTGCTTGCTACTTGGCTTTCCGCTTGCTTGGTTATTTATACGCAGCCCCAGTTGGTTGCGCGGCGTGCTGATCCTGATCATCCTGCTACCGCTTCTCACTAGCGTGGTGGTGCGTACCTTCGCCTGGATCGTCATTCTTGGCCGGCTTGGCATCGTGAATTCCGCGCTAATGACGCTTGGTTTGATCGATACGCCGCTGCGCCTCCTCTACAGTGAGGGCGGTCTGGTGATCGCTCTGGCGCAGGTACATTTGCCGCTGATGGTGCTGCCGATAATCGCGGCGTTGTCCCGCATTGATCCTAACCTCGCCGACGCGTCCGCCGCGCTCGGTGCCGGCGCTTGGCGTACCTTTCTGCGAATAACAGTGCCGCTGACGCTGGCCGGCATCATCGCCGGCTGCCTGCTTACCTACTGTATGTCGCTCACTGCTTTTATTACTCAGACGCTCATTGGCGGCGGCCAGATGATGCTGATGCCGGGCTACATTTACCAACAGGTCGCCGCCGCGCAAAATTGGCCGTTTGCGGCTGCGATCTCAGTAATATTCCTGGTCACGGTGCTGGCCGCAGTGACCGTGTTCAACCTGCTCGGCCGCCTAGCGCAGGGCGTCGAGCACGGTTGAGGAGAACGCGATGCGCCGGCGCGTCGATTTAGGAACCGTTTCGCTGAATTTGACGCTCGGCGTCCTGGCCTTGTTGTGCCTTGCACTGCTTATCCTGCCAACCGCGGTGGTGATCCTAGTCTCGTTCACCTCCGGCTTCTCACTGCGGTTTCCGCCGCCAGGTTATTCGCTGCGTTGGTATGTGGGCCTGCTTGATGCTTGGCAGTTGCAGCTTGCTGCGCTCAATAGCTTTAAGGTGGCGACATGGACGACATTCCTGTCGGTGCTGCTTGGAGTCGCCGCCGCGCTTGGTATCGCCCGCTCACGCTTGCTCGCCGCAAACCTGCTCGATTCCTTATTCATGTCACCGCTGATCCTGCCTGGTCTCGCTTTCGGCCTCTCCGCCCTGATCTTTTTCTCGATGATTGGCTGGCAGGTTTCGGTGCTGACTTTGGTGATCGGGCACACCATCGTCTGCGTTCCGTTCGTGATGCGTACCACTATCGCGACGCTGGTACAGCTCGATCCAGTATTGCTCGAGAGCTCAGCCTCGCTCGGTGCCTCGCGTTGGTACACGTTCCGCCGGGTGATTCTGCCACTGATCGGCTCCGGCATACTGGCCGGCGCATTCCTCGCCTTCATGTCGTCGTTCGATAACATCCCGGTATCTCTGTTCCTGCGCAACGCCAGCACCGAAATGCTGCCGATTCGGATGTGGCAGGATCTGGAGAGCTTGCTCGACGTGCGGATTGCAGCAGTATCTGGCGTGCTGGTGTTTACCACGCTCGTCCTGATGATAATTATGGAGCGTATCGCCGGCCTCTCAAAGCGAATGCAATAAATTCAACATTCATTAACGCAGCGCAAGAATGTGGCGGGCTTCGGCGGGTTTTGCGGCTTCACAGTCGAGCGCGTGCAAAATCTGCACGGCCTTTTCCACTAGTACGGCATTGGTTTTTGCGAAGACGCCGCGCTCAATATAAAGGTTATCTTCGAGGCCGACGCGAATATGACCGCCGAGCAGAACCGCCTGCGCCACCATCGGAAACTGCTGGCTGCCGATGCCAAAACCCGTCCAAAAGCTATCCTTTGGCAACATGCTGCGCATGAAGATCATGGCCTCGGAAGTTGCCGGTGCCCCCCAAGGCACTCCAAGACAGATCTGGAACATAGCCGGTATCTTGAGTACACCCTCTTCTATTAAGCGCATCGCAAGGCGCAGGTTTCCGACATCAAACAATTCAAGTTCGGGTAGCACGCCGATCGCATTAATGGCTTTCGCCATCGTACGAATGTGGGCAGGTATGTTGACGAACGCGAATTCGCCGAAGTTCATCGTGCTGATATCGAGGGTGCAGATTTCCGGGCGAAGCTCCTGAACATGACGGACACGTGCTTCCGGACTCATCAGGGTCGTACCTGCTCCTCCGACGGCTGGATTTTCTTCGGATGGGATATAGCGCGCACCGGCGCCCGTTGTGAGATTGATTATGACGTCGGCATTGACGATGCGAATGCGGTCCATCACCTCGCGATAAAGCTCGAGTTTGCTACTGGGCTTGCCCGTTTTTGGGTCGCGCACATGAACATGTACGATCGCGGCTCCTGCCTGCGCCGCCTCCAGGGCGGAATTGGCGATCTGTTCCGGCGTCACCGGAATTGCAGGATGTTTACCTACGGTATCGCCTCCACCGGTAATCGCGCAGGTGATGATAACTCGTCGTTTTGCGGCTATCGATTGCAGATTGTTTGACATTGGGATTTGCCTTATTCGGCGCTGAAATATCAACCTGAGATCGCATCAGGATCGATCACTCAGCGAACGAGCCGATTGCCTCTTCACCCCAATTTGAAAACCCTGAGCGCATTTGTTCGTCCAATCTTGAGGCGATCCGGTTCGCTGATGGGCGCAGCATCAAACCAAGTTGACGCGTGATCGATGTTCTCGAATGGCCAATCGATCGAGAACATAATGCGGTCGGCGCCAACTTCGAGCATCGCGCCGATCAGAGTCTGTGTACGGAAATTTCCTGACGTGGTGATATAAAAATTTGCGAGAAAATACTCGGCAAGTTTTTTCTTCGCCGGATAGTCGTGTTTCTTAATTGCCCAAGCGTTGCAATTATCGACCCGCCAGATGCCAGCTGGCAGTCCTTCGCCTAGATGCCCGAGCACGATGGTCAGGCGTGGATGCCTGTCGAACAGCCCCGACGCCATTAGACGTAGCGCGTGCACTGCGGTTTCGTGGGCGAACCCCCAAGCAGCGCCGGTCATCCACCGATGCCCCTCGTAGAGGCGAGAGTCCTGCGGCAGTGCACGGCGTGGATGCATATAGAACGGCACGTCGAGCCGCTCCATTACCTCCCAAAACGACAGATAGCTCGGCATGTCGTAGTAAAGCGGTCGGTTGGGATCGGCCGCCTGCGAGAAACCATTGACCAGCACACCCTTGAAACCGAGATCCCTGACGCAACGAGTCAGCTCCTTAGCTGCGGCCTCCGCATCCTGGAGCGGCACGGCCGCAAGGCCGGCGAAGCGGTTTGGTCGTTTTGCTATCTCGGCCGCGAGATAGTCGTTGGAAATGCGAGCGATGTCTATTGCCTGCTTGACATCGGGAATAGCCTGAATAGCCGGGGAATTAAGCGACAGCAGCATCATCTCGATCCCATGCTCGTCCATCAGCCGTAGCCGCTTGTCCTGAATGTCGAGGAGGCGCATGCGCAGCTCCTCCCAACTGTCGGCCGGCAACGGCCCCTTCGAGACATCAACCGTTTCTGGAATAGCGAAGTGTTCTTCGAGACCGATTTTTCCAAGCATACTGTACTTTGGACAACTGTCGGTATGAGAAGCCTCAGCATCATTTACCGTAGATTGGCTAAGTTGGGAATTAAGATCGATGACAGCTGTGCCGTCTTATGCTGTGCAGGAAGGTCGCTCGGGGGTAAGAGCAAACCACGCGCGCCGATCAAGAAGTGCTCGATTGCCTCGTTAAACTAGTCGTGCCAAGTTTTCTATTCTGGAGTATGCGCTTGGGCGAAATTTTATCGCAGCGCTGTTCCTGCACAGAGGCTGACATGAGGATATTTCACAGGGTGTTGGTGCATGTGATAGGCGTCGGAGTGGCAATGGCAGCCCTAGTGTCTGCCTACGCGCAAAATTATCCCAGCCGGCCGATCACGATCGTGCTTCCCTTCGCTCCCGGCGGCGCGGGTGATCTGCTTGCTCGCATTGTCGGCGCCAAACTCGAGCAACAATTGGGAAAGCCCGTACTTATTGAGGGAAAACCAGGCGCTGGCGGCGTGGTTGCAACTAATTTTGTCGCAAAGGGCACGCCCGATGGTTACACACTGTTGATGGGCACAAGCTCACCGCTGGCGATCGATGCCACTCTATACAAAACCCTACCATACAATCCGGCTACGGACTTCATCCCCGTTGCTGACGTGGCTAGCGTTCCGTTTGTCCTAGTGGTTAATCCGTCACTCTCAGTAAAGACGGTGAAGGAACTGATCGAATTCGCAAAAACGAATCCGGACAAGCTGTCATTTGGATCAAGTGGGGTCGGCAGCCCAGGTCATTTATTTATGGAAATGTTTAAGCAGATGACCGGCACTAGAATGATTCATGTGCCTTATAAGGGAACGCTGCCCGCGCTCAATGATGTTGTGGCAGGACATATCCAGCTGATGTTTTGTGATGTCGGACCATGCGGCGGCCAATTACAGAGCGGCACCGTGCGCCCGCTCGGGATCGCGACCAAGACCCGATTTACCACGGTCCCAAATATACCGACCATCGCTGAATCGGGCGTGCCGGGGTACGAAGCGGCCGCGTGGCAGATGCTGGTGGCGCCCGCGGGGACGCCACGTGACGTCGTTGGAAAACTGCACGCGGAGCTGAAGACTATCCTCGATCAACAGGAGGTCAGGGATCAGATAATCAAGACCGGCTTTATACCGGCGGAGAATCCTTCGGTCGACGAACTGCATGCTTTCGTCAACTCGGAAATCGAGCGTTGGGGTAAGGTGGTAACGCAGACCGGTCTCGCTGGTTCGCAATAACTGCGACGACGCAAAGGATATTTTTGAAATTGACGTAGGAGGCGCAATCGCCACCGCTAACCCGGCTCTGCGAACTTCCTACCGAATGGTCGCGCCAGTACCGCGTGCTCGGCCGCAACTGTACCGGTCTAGCCTTCATTGCGGCAGATTACGAAACGTCCTCACGTCGTTAACAACGCGTGTACTTCGGTGGCGTTTTTGGCTTTCCGCAAACCAGCTAAATCCTCATTGGACCTCATTTTGCGCGCAATAGCTGCAAGTGCCCCGAGTTGTTCCGACTCCTTCTTGGCTGGCAACAAAAGAAGAAAAACGAGATCTACCGGCTGACCATCAATTGCGTCGAAATCAATTGGCTGTTTGAGCCGCGCCAGAATGCCTGAAGGTTTAATGACAGCTTGGAGTCTCGCGTGGGGGATTGCTACCCCACTTCCCATCCCTGTAGATCCGAGCTGTTCGCGCTTGAGAATCTGATCCAAAATATCATCCGAACTAGCGGGTACTTTGTCAGCTATTTTGCGGCAGAGTTGCTCAAGTAATTGCAGCTTGTTCGCCGCACGAAGATCGACGAAAACATCCTTTGGCGAAAGACAATCTGAAATCTTCATAATGATAATGGCTCCAGAATGAGTTGAAGGCTTCCTGCACGCAAACTCTAATCCGGAGCGCGCAATCGGTACCCGATACCGGTTTCAGTGAGAATGTACTCTGGTCTTTCTGGATCTACCTCAATTTTTTGCCTTAGCTGACGGACATAAACGCGCAAATACTGCGCGTCAGTCAGGTCATTCCAAAGTTCACCAAGTAAGAATCTGTGCGTCAACACCTTCCCGGCATGTTGAACCAGGATGCGTAAGAGGTCGTATTCCTTAGGGGAAAGCTTCACCTCTTGATCACGGACCTTGACGATGCGTCGGACTAAGTCGACGGAAAGATCACCGACTCGGAAAATCGGACGTTCTCCATGAACCTGCAATTGGTGTCGCAGAGCGGCTCGCATACGAGCTAAAAGCTCATCCATGCCGAATGGCTTGCTGACGTAGTCATCGGCGCCAAGATCAAGTGCCTGGACTTTCCCAGCTTCGTCCCCCCGGCTTGACAATACGACAATGGGAACGCCCTCGTTACGGCTCCGGATCGTTCGCAGCAATTCGAGCCCCTGAATATCCGGGAGCCCCAGATCGAGGATGATCAAGTCCGGCTTCTGTGCGAGTAGTTCAAGTCCCGCTTTGCCATTCGCAGCTTCCAACACTTCATAGTTCTGCGTGCTCAATCCCATGCGGAGTAACTTCCGGATAGGCGGTTCATCATCAATAACGAGTATCTTTGGATGGGTAGAGCTCATGCGGCGGTGTCCAATTGTGGGTTTTCCGCCGGCAGCCGAATCGTAAACACCGCACCAGAACGATCCTTTCGGTTGGTGGCAGCAATTGTGCCTTTCATAGCTTCGATGAAGCCGCGTGAGATGGCGAGACCGAGTCCCGTGCCGGCGCGCACATGATCGCTCTTCTGCACCCGATAAAACTTGTCGAAGATATGCTCCAGATCCTCCGGAGGTATGCCGGTTCCTTCGTCCAATATTTCCAGGACGACCGAGTCCCGATCCCGCAGAGATCGGATGAGGATTGTGGACCCTTCAGACGAATACTTCCCCGCATTGTCTAGAACGTTAAAGACGGCCTGCTCAAGGAGAACGGCATCCAAATTCAGCATCGGTAGGTCGCCGCCAAGTTCGAGCTCGACTCGATGGTGGGCCAGAATTTTATCCGCGCGGCGCAGCGCGCTACCGACGATTTCGCGAAGATCGTGTGGTGAAGTATTCAGAACCACAGCGCCTGCTTCGAGCTTGGTCATATCAAGCAAGTTTGCGATAAAACGATTGAGCCGTTCTGATTCATCGATGATCGTCTTCAAGAGATCAGTTTTCTCAGCCTCGCTTAATCTGCCTGAAAGATCGCGGAGCGTACCCGCAGCACCAAGGACGGAAGCTAGAGGCGTCTTGAGATCGTGCGAAATCGACGTCAGCAGAGCGGATCGTAAGTGTTCCGTTTCGACGGTGCGTTTCACGCGGTCCATATCCTCGACGAGGTGCACACGCTCAATCGCAAGCGCGCTCTGGTCAATCAGGGCGTCGAGCAAACGGCGCTCATCGGGCGTAAGGAGTGGGCCTGGCTTATCGCTGTCAATCCCAACGACGCCAACTGGACCTCTCCCGGTGCGCATGGGCAAGAACAGCCGCTTAGCGCCTGGCAAAGTATCCGAGCCGCGTCCTGCTGCACGATTGTTTTGCCAAGCCCACTTAGCCGCAGCCAGATCCGCATCATCAAGAATGTCTTCCGGAGGATAACCGGCCGCCACCTCGATCGAACCATCTTGGGGTCTCAGCAGTACGACGCGGACTTTCAGCATCAGCGCCACCTGGTAGGCGGTAGCCCAAAGCACATCGTCAAGTGCGCCAACACCAGCAAGCTTCCGACTAAATGAATAGAGCGATTCGGTGGTGCGCGCGCGTGTCATCGCGGTAACGGCCTGGCTTTGTACCCGGGCGGCGACGTTTGAAACGATGATCGCCATCACAATGAAAAAAACAAATGCCAGTACGTTTTTCGGGTCAGCGATTGTGAACATGTATAGCGGCGGCAAGAAGAAAAAGTTGTAACAGAGAGAGGCAACCACACTGGCGAAAAGAGAGGGCCATAATCCGTAGCGTGCAGCTACCGCTACAATTCCTGTCATGAAGACGAGATCGACATTTTCCAACCCAAACCACGGCTCAATGATCTCACCCACCAGAAGAGAAATCGCTATGGCAATTAGCGAGAAGACATAAGGGCGTGGGTCGATAGGCTCGTGCCGTTCGGCCGTACGAATGGTTTTTTTCGGAATGGGCTCGCTTTCGAGCTCTTCACCGGCAATGACGTGAACGTTGATCGTACCGGCCCGGCGCACGAGATCGTGAACGACAGAGCCATGAAGGATTTCGAACCACCGCGGCCGCTCCGATTTTCCGATAACAATCTGGGTAATATTGTTGGCGTGTGCGTAATCAATCACATCGTCGGCTATACGTCTTGCGCCGCCAGGTACAGTGACCGTCTCCCCGCCGAGATTCATTGCTAACCGCAGAGTGTCGGCGATCCGGTCGCGCTCCTGGTTATTGAGCTGCGCACTGCGCGCGGTTTCGAAATAGATCGCAGTCCATGGCGCATGTATCCGGTCGGCAAGCCGCTTCGTGGCTCGGACCAACCCCGCCGAGCGCGGATCTTCGCTTACGCACACAAGAACGCGTTCGCCGGCTGCCCATGGGCCTTGAATTGCCCGTGCCTGCATTTCGTTGAGCAGCTGCTCGTCGACGCGTTCGGCAGTGCGTCGCAATGCGAGCTCGCGTAATGCGGTCAAATTTGCTGGTGAGAAAAAATGTTCTAGCGCCCGCTCCGCCTGTTGCGGAATATAGACTTTACCCTCCTTGAGGCGCTGAATCAGATCTTCCGGCGTAAGGTCGACCAGTTCGACCGATTCCGCACGATCGAAAATGGCATCTGGTACAGTTTCACGGACGCGAACGCGGGTAATTTGCGCGACTACATCGTTCAGACTTTCGATGTGCTGGATGTTGACGGTCGTATAGACGTCGATGCCGCTATTGAGGATTTCTCCGACGTCGAGATAGCGCTTTGGATGACGGCTGCCAGGCGCGTTTGTGTGAGCAAGCTCGTCAACGAGCGCAATCTGAGGCCGTCGGGCGATCACGCCATCGAGGTCCATCTCCGCTATCGAGCGGCCCTTATATTCGACCAGCCGGCGCGGAACGACTTCAAGGCCTTCTAGCAGTGTTTCCGTTTCTTTGCGGCCGTGCGTTTCGACGACTGCAACAACGACGTCATAGCCATCTCTTTTGCGTGCTCGGGCCGTCTCCAGCATGGTGTAGGTCTTGCCCACACCGGGCGCAGCACCAACGAATATTCTTAGTTTGCCGACACGACTTTCCTCGCGCCGCGCCGCTTCCAGCAGGGCTTCCGGTGAAGGTCTGTGCTCGGGGTCGCGTCGCTGCTCCGCCATTCCGGCCAGATACCTCAGACGATCCTGCTGCTGTTACCTATTTGGCTGCAGCCGCTTGATCCAGCGCCAGGTTCAGCAACAGCACATTCACGCGTGGCTCACCCAACAATCCAAGCAATCGTGCGTTCGTGTGCTCTTGAACGAGCTGACGCAGTCGATCTTCGGGCATATTGCGCGCCTTCGCGACGCGGGGCACCTGGAATAGTGCCGCCTCCGGGGAGATGTCGGGATCGAGGCCGCTGCCCGAGGTCGTGACGAGATCTTGTGGCACTGGAGTGGACGGATTTTCGGCCTTCAGCTTTTCAAGGTCGGCTTTAATCCGGTCGACCAGTGCCTTGCTGGTTGGTCCGTAATTCGACCCCATGGAATTGACGGCATTGTAGGGCGCGTCAACGGTCTTCGTCGGGTCCTTCGGGTCGGGCGCGTTGGTCGCCGAAGGCCGGCCGTGGAAATACCTGTCGCTGGCGAACACCTGCCCGATAAGCGCGGAGCCTACCACTTTGCCATCTTTTTCGATCAGGCTGCCCTGCGCCTGGCGCGGGAAGATAACCTCGGCAATTCCGGTCATAAACAGAGGATATACCAACCCAGTGATGAGCGTCAGGGCAACAACCAATATGATCGCCGGGCGAACTTCTCTCAACATATCGCTTCTCCTTAGGCCAGGTGCAGGGCCGTAACCGCCATGTCGATGGCCTTGATGCCTACGAATGGAATAACGACGCCGCCCACCCCGTAAATCCAAAGATTGCGGACGAGCAGCGGACCGGCACCGATTGGCCGATATTTGACGCCTTTCAGTGCTAGCGGAATCAACGCAATGATGATCAAGGCGTTGAAGATGATCGCCGACAAGATGGCACTCGTCGGTGTCGACAAGTTCATAATGTTGAGCGTTTGCAACTGTGGATAAAAGGCAACGAACATCGCCGGGATGATGGCGAAATACTTCGCTACGTCGTTGGCGATCGAGAACGTGGTAAGCGCTCCACGCGTCATTAGGAGCTGCTTGCCGATTTCGACAACCTCAATCAGCTTGGTTGGATTCGAATCCAAGTCGACCATGTTGCCGGCCTCGCGAGCGGCCTGGGTACCCGTGTTCATCGCCACACCAACGTCGGCTTGTGCGAGCGCAGGCGCGTCATTGGTACCGTCACCGCACATGGCAACGAGCTTGCCTTTGGCCTGTTCGTCGCGAATGAGGTGTAGCTTGTCTTCGGGAGTGGCCTGGGCAAGGAAGTCGTCGACGCCCGCTTCTGCCGCGATTGCCGCCGCTGTCATGGGATTGTCGCCCGTAATCATGATGGTGCGAATGCCCATGCGGCGAAGCTCTGCAAACCGCTCGCGGATTCCACCCTTTACGATGTCTTTGAGTTGGACGATGCCGAGCAGTTTGCCGTCCTTGGCAACGGCTAACGGGGTACCGCCGGACTTGGCAATCGATTCCGCGATTGAATTGAGCTCGCGAGCACCGTCGGCACTCACGGCTGCGCCCTTGGCCGCTGAATTAACGAACTTGATGATCGCGTCGACGGCACCTTTTCGGACCCATGAGCCGCCCACTTCGACACCGCTCATCCGGCTCTGCGCCGTGAACGGAATGAACTTGGCGCCGATTTCCGCAATTTCGCGGCCGCGGATTCCATACTTCTCCTTGGCCAGTACGACAATCGATCTGCCTTCCGGTGTTTCGTCAGCGAGTGAGGCGAGCTGTGCTGCATCGGCCAACACCTTTTCGGTAACACCCCGGAGTGGCTTGAATTCGGTCGCCTGACGATTTCCGAGGGTAATCGTGCCGGTCTTGTCGAGTAGCAGCGTGTCAACGTCGCCAGCGGCCTCGACAGCGCGGCCGGACAGGGCCAGCACGTTGAAACGCACTAGGCGGTCCATGCCGGCAATACCGATGGCCGACAAAAGCGCGCCGATGGTAGTCGGGATGAGCGTGACGAACAGCGCGACCAGGATGACGACGGAAATCGCGCCGCCAGCGTAGGCCGCATAGCTCGGAATCGTGACGGTGGCGAACACGAAAATAATCGTCAAGCCGGCGAGTAGAATGTTGAGCGCGATCTCGTTCGGCGTCTTCTGACGTTCAGCGCCTTCCACCAGCTTAATCATGCGATCAAGAAACGTCGCGCCCGGCGCTGCGGTAATGCGCACCACAATCCAGTCGGACAACACCTGCGTGCCGCCGGTGACAGCTGACCGGTCGCCGCCGGACTCGCGGATGACCGGCGCTGACTCTCCGGTTATGGCTGCTTCATTGACCGAAGCGACGCCTTCGATAATCTCACCGTCCGAAGGGATCAAATCGCCAGCATCAACCAGCACAACGTCACCAACCTTGAGCGTCGTGCTCGGAATCAACTTAAAGTTTTTCCGGTCGGAGCCACTCAGTAGTTTAGCCTTTGTTTCGGTTCGGGTACGACGCAACGCATCGGCCTGCGCCTTGCCTCGGCCTTCGGCGATAGCTTCCGCGAAGTTGGCGAATAGCACGGTGAACCACAGCCACAGGATGATCTGGAACTCAAAGCCAATATTGGTGCCGTGGGTAAAAAGGTCGCGGATTAGAATGACCGTCGTCAGCGCTGTGACGATCTCCAGCACAAACATCACCGGGTTCTTGATCAGCGTGCGCGGATCGAGTTTTACAAAGGCCTGGCCGATCGCCGGAACCACAATCTTGGGGTCCATCAGCGCCGAAACCGGCATGCGTTTGCGGATTTGCGAGGTTTCCATAGGTAGAACTCCGAAGGGAACAATCAGAACACGGTGCCAGCGCGCATCATGAGTTGCTCGACCAGCGGGCCGAGCGCGAGCGCCGGGAAGAAAGTAAGACCGCCTACGATGACGATCACGCCCACCACCAGGCCGACGAACAGACCGCCAGTGGTTGGAAAAGTGCCGGCCGATGCGGGGATCGATTTTTTGGCTGCAAGTGATCCAGCTATCGCCATCGCAGGGATGATCATCCAGAAGCGTCCGACGAACATCGCCACCGCACCAGTGATGTTGAAGAACAGCGTGTTGGCTGAGATGCCAGCGAACGCCGAGCCATTATTGCCGGTGCTCGAGGTGTACAGATAGAGCATCTCGGAGAAACCATGCGGCCCGTTGTTGCCGAGCTGGGAAATGGCCTGTGGATTGACCGCAGCCACTGCGGTCCAGCCGAGATACATCAGCGGCAGCACCAGGATGGCGAGCATGGCCATTTTGACTTCCTTGGCTTCGATTTTCTTGCCGACATATTCTGGCGTGCGGCCGACCATCAGACCGGCAACGAAGATCGCGACGATGACGAATAGCAGCATGCCGTACATGCCGGCGCCGACGCCCCCGACGATGATCTCGCCAAGCTGGATGTTGATCAGCGGCACCATGCCACCGAGCGCGGTGAACGAGTCGTGCATGGCGTTAACGGCGCCGCAAGAGGCGGCGGTGGTGATCACCGCGAACAGCGTCGAGGCGATGATGCCGAAACGGACCTCCTTGCCCTCCATGTTACCGCCGGCCAGCCCCATGGCGTTCAGAATGTCGTTGCCGTGCGCTTCCGCCCAGTAGCACACAACTACTCCGGCAATGAACAGCACGCCCATGACCGCAAGCACAGCCCATCCCTGGCGTTGATTGCCGATCATGCGGCCGAACACGTTGGTGAGCGCGGCGCCGATCGCGAAGATCGAGATCATCTGCACGAAATTCGACAGCGCCGTCGGGTTTTCGAACGGATGCGCCGCATTGGCGTTGAAGAATCCGCCGCCATTGGTGCCCAGCATCTTGATAGCAATCTGCGAGGCGACTGGGCCGACCGCAATGGTCTGCTTGGCGCCCTCAAGCGTGGTGGCGTCAACATAAGGACCGAGTGTCTGCGGCATGCCCTGCCAGACCAAGAACAGCGCATAAGGCACGCAGATCGGAATGAGAATGTAGAGCGTGCAACGGGTGATATCGACCCAGAAATTGCCAACCGTTTTTGCGGAATGGCGCGCGAAGCCGCGGATCAACGCCACCGCTAGAACGATACCAGTTGCCGCCGACAGAAAGTTTTGGTGCGTAAGGCCGAGCATCTGCGTGAGGTACGACATCGTCCCCTCGCCGCCGTAGTTCTGCCAGTTTGTATTGGTGATGAAGCTGACCGCTGTATTGAACGACAGGTCGGGCGCCACCGCTGTTTGTCCGGCCGGATTGAACGGAAGGACGCCTTGCACGCGCATCAGCACGTAGAGGATTAAGAACCCACCGACGTGGAACAGCAGCATGCCGACCGTGTACATTAGCCAGTCCTGCTCACGCTTCTCGTCGACGCCGCCAGCCCAATAGATCGCGGCCTCCACCGGACGCAGCACTGGTGACAGGAACGTGCGCTCGCCGTTGAACACCCGCGTCATATAAGCACCGAGCACGGGCGTGATCGCGAGGATGATGGCGATGTAGAGCAGAATTTGAATCCAGCCTATGACGGTCATGGCGCCGAGCCTTTCAGAACCGCTCTGGGTTAAGCAGAGCAAAAATCAGGTAAATCATGAGGCCTACTGTGACGACGCCAGCAAGCGAATAATCAAAGATCATCTCACCCTCCTCAAAGTCGGTCGCAGGCGTACGCGTAACCGATCGACAGCACGAAGGCGGCAACCGCCCCGGCCAGCAGGATCAGATCCAACATTTGTTTGCTCCTTGCGCACATAATCGCCGCATGTAAGGTCAAAGCTCGCGTTTCGCGAAACGCATTGAGAGCCGTCAACGTTTTGAAGTTCACGGCTGCGTCCTGACGCCGCAGTCACTTGCACCCTTGGGCATAAAATTTCGAGATGGAACAAAGAGCGGCGATATAGGAATTTCATAAAGAAGGCCTTGCGGCGACAACAAAGATCCGGCGGCGAAGCGCCAGATATAAGAACTACTTGCGTTGCTAACCCCGCTCAAACGGGCTGCGGATCAAGACAATCGGCCCGGATGCCAGAAGAACTGACCTACAAGAATGACTTGCGCATGCGTGCCTTGTTCGTCTTTAACCGCGTTTGCCAGTTTCAAGAACAAGAACATCGGCAGCCGATGGGGAAAGTAGTCATGGCGAGGTGCGTGCGTGAATGGTTGTACATAGTCGGCATTGCAGCATTTGCATTCTTCGCAATCCTGCACGCGCGGGTATACGCGGACTGGCCGAACCGCCCGATCACCATCATCGTTCACTTCGCGCCGGGCGGCGCCAACGATTTGCTCGGCCGGCTGATCGCCGCGGAGCTTTCGCCCGTCCTGCATCAAAGCGTGATCGTGGTGAATCGCCCGGGTGCCAACGGAAACATTGGCGTCGAGGCGGCCGCCCATGCCGCGCCCGACGGCTATACGCTGCTGGTTGCCTCTGGCTCGGCGCTGGTCAATCCCAGCCTACGCAAGGTGCCGTACGACCTGGAAAAAGACTTCGTGCCGGTTGCCTATCTCGGCGCTTCGCCCAACGTAATTCTCACGAGTTCGAAGTCAGGCATCGACAACATCGACGATCTGATCGCCAAGGCGAAAGCCCAACCCGGCAAGTACACTTTCGGCACGCCCGGCGTCGGCAGCACGCCGCATATGGCGATGGAACTGTTGATGGCGAGCGCCAGCATCAGGCTCGTGCATGTGCCGTTTTCCGGCTTGGGGCCAGCGGTGACGGCGATGCTGCAAGGCACGACCGACCTGACCGCGGTCACGGTCGCCGGCGTCATGGGCTATATCAATGCCGGCACTGCCCGTGCGCTGCTGCAGACTGGCAAGGAGCCGTGGCCGGAACTGCCCGATGTTCCGACCATCGAAAAGGCCGGCATCAAGGACGCCGCTTCGGAAACGGTGCAGATCGTGCTCGCGCCGGCCGGGACTCCGGAGGAGATCCTTGACCAGCTGGAAAAGGAGATCGTCGCCATCATGCAACGGCCGGACGTGCGCGACCGCATGTTGAAGGCCGGCTTCCGCACTGCCCCCGAAGGCCGTGACTACCTGCGCGCCAGGCTTAAGTCGGAACTCGCAGTGTGGAAAAACGTAGCCGAACGCGCGGGGCTGGCGGAAAAATAACTTGCAAGCGCACGCAAATTCATAGCTTTACAGCAAAATTTCCTAGCACTTGTCGCAACAAAATTAGCTGGTTTTCGTCTTCTCACGACGTCCGTCCAGCATCCATGAGAACATTTCCTTGGTCCGGCGAGCCGTTTCCGGCAACGGCATATTGACGATCGGATATTGATCCTTCCAGTGGAACGGCCGGCAGG
>Ga0207764_100014_pt1 | contig 26867 bp, 24 predicted proteins | sample LuqExpMetageno52_FD_187810 | JGI IMG/M metagenome (GOLD analysis project Ga0207764, IMG submission 187810) | Tropical forest soil microbial communities from Luquillo Experimental Forest, Puerto Rico - Sample 52 (SPAdes) | ecosystem: Environmental > Terrestrial > Soil > Tropical forest ...
GCGGTGCCCCTTAAGCTCAACTGGCTTACAGCGGCCTACGCTAGAGGATCCGCAGGAGAACGGCGTGGCAGGAGAACGGTGTGAACGACCGTCAGCCAGCCACCTTTTCCTTCGCCCAAGTGTCGCGCAGGCCAATGGTGCGGTTGAACACAGGCTTGCCCGGCTTCGAATCCGGGTCGAGGCAGAAGTAGCCATTGCGTTCGAACTGCACCGGCACCTCCAACTTGGCATCTGCGAGCGCAGGCTCGATGCGCGCACCGTTCAACAATTCGAGCGAATTGGGGTTCAGTTCGTTGGCGAAATTCGCGACGTCTGGAACGGGTTTCAAGAACAGCGGATCGTAGATGCGGACCTCGGCAGGCATCGAATGCATTGCCGAGACCCAATGGATCGTCGCCTTCACTTTGCGGCCGTCCGGCGCGTTGCCACCTTTGGTCGCGGGATCGTAGGTGCAACGTAGCTCGGTGATTTCGCCCTTGGCGTTCTTAACCGCTTCCTTGCAGGTGATGAAATATGCATAGCGCAGCCGCACTTCGGCGCCGGGCGACAGCCGAAAGAACTTCTTCGGCGGGCTCTCCATGAAGTCTTCCTGCTCGATGTAGAGCTCACGACCGAACTTGATCTTCCGACTGCCCGCTGCCGGATCGTCCGGATGGTTGACAGCGTCCAGTTCCTCCACCTGCCCCTCCGGATAATTCTCTATCACCGCCTTGATCGGCCTGAGCACCGCCATGCGCCGCAGCGCGGTATTGTTAAGCTCCTCGCGCAAGGAAAATTCCAACATGCTGACATCCACCAGGCTGTTGGCCTTGGCGACGCCGATGCGCTTGATGAAGTCACGGATCGCGGCCGGCGGAACGCCGCGTCGGCGTAGTCCAGCGATGGTCGGCATGCGCGGATCGTCCCAGCCTGAGACATGACCATTGCGCACCAGCAAGGTCAGCACGCGCTTCGACAGCACGGTGTAAGTAAGATTGAGGCGCGCAAATTCGTATTGGTGCGGCCGCGACGGCACATCCAGATTTTCGATGCACCAGTCGTAAAGTGGCCGATGATCCTCGAATTCGAGGGTACAGATTGAGTGAGTGATGCCTTCAATGGCATCGGACTGGCCGTGAGCGAAATCGTAGCTCGGGTAGATCTTCCATGAAGTGCCCGTCCGCGGATGGCTCACGTGCAGGATGCGGTAGAGCACCGGATCGCGCATGTTGACGTTGCCGGAGGCCATGTCGATCTTGGCGCGCAGCACACGCGCGCCGTTGGGAAATTCCCCGGCGCGCATGCGACGGAACAGGTCGAGGTTCTCCTCGACGCTGCGGTTGCGAAACGGGCTGTTCTTGCCAGGCTCCGTTAAAGTGCCGCGATTTTGCCGAATTTCATCTTGGCTCTGGTCGTCGACATAGGCCTTGCCGGTGCGGATCAGGTCCTCCGCCCAGTTGTACAACCGCCCGAAATAATCAGAGGCGTGGTAGAGGTGCCTACCCCAGTCGAAACCAAGCCAGCGCACATCGCGCTCGATTGCGTCAATATATTCCTGCTCTTCCTTGGTCGGGTTGGTATCGTCGAAGCGCAAATGGCAGCGACCGCCGAATTCCTGGGCGATACCGAAGTTGAGGCAAATCGACTTGGCATGGCCGATGTGAAGATAGCCGTTCGGCTCGGGCGGGAAGCGGGTCACCACTTCTTTCACCCGCCCGGCATCGAGATCAGCCTTAACGATATCGCGAATGAAATCGCGTCCGGCCTCGCCTGCGGCTGCTTCACCGCTTGTCTTTACGTTGCTCGTCATTCTTCTATCAATTCCGGTCCGGCCTTCCCGCTGCAGCTGCCCGCGGCCGGCGGCCGTATGCCATGACGTGCGCCTTGCTTCAATATCAATTGCACTGACATATGCTGCCGTAATTATGGTACAGGGGCCGCGATGAGCGAGCCCGTCGTCACCCGCTTTGCGCCGTCCCCCACCGGCTTTCTGCACATTGGCGGCGGCCGTACCGCGTTGTTCAATTGGCTTTATGCGCGCCGGCACGGCGGCAAGATGCTGTTGCGCATTGAGGATACTGACCGCGAACGTTCCACCGCCGCCGCCATCAACGCCATCATCGACGGGCTTACCTGGCTCGGACTCAACTGGGACGGCGAGATCGTGTTCCAGTTCTCGCGCACGGAGCGCCACCGTCAGGTCGCTGAACAACTGCTCTCCGCCGGGCATGCCTACCGCTGCTATTGCAGCCCAGAGGAGCTCAACGCCCTGCGCGAAAGAGCGCGGGCGGAGGGCCGCACGCGCCTCTATGACGGCCGCTGCCGCAACCGCACCGACGCACCTCACGGCGTCAAGCCGGTAATCCGCCTGAAGGCGCCGCTGACCGGTCAAACCGTCATTGAGGACCAGGTGCAGGGACGCGTCGCCTGGCAAAACGAGAACCTCGACGACTTCGTGCTCCTGCGCTCGGATGGCACGCCGACCTACATGCTGGCCGTGGTGGTGGACGACCACGACATGGCCGTGAGCCACATCATCCGCGGTGACGACCATCTCAACAACGCCGCGCGGCAGACGCAGATCTACCAGGCGCTCGGCTGGACCGTGCCGATCATAGCGCACATCCCGCTGATCCATGGGCCGGACGGCTCCAAGCTGTCTAAGCGACATGGCGCGCTCGGTGTCGACGCCTACCGGGCTATGGGCTACCTGCCCGCGGCGATGCGCAACTACCTGGTTCGTCTGGGCTGGGCGCATGGCGATCAGGAGATTTTCTCGACCGAGGAGATGATAGGTGCCTTTGACCTGCCACAGATCGGCCGCTCGCCGGCACGATTCGATTTCGCCAAGCTGGAAAACCTCAACGGTCACTACATCCGCACCAGCGCCGACGCCGATCTAATCACCGCGCTCGAAGGGCTACTGCCGCACATCGCCGGCGGCCAAGAACTCGCCAGCAAGATGACGCCGATTTTACGCAGCAAGTTGCTCACGGCCATGCCGGGCTTGAAGGAGCGCGCCAAGACATTGGTAGAACTATTTGATACAACAAGATTTCTCTGGACGGACCGGCCGCTTGAACTGAGCGAGCCGGCAAAGGGCCTGCTTACCGCCGAGGCCAAGTCGGTCATCGCCGGCCTGCGCCCAGAACTCGAGGCGCTAACCGACTGGACGCCGACGGCCATAGAGACAGTGGTGCGTGGTTACGCGGAGCGCACGGGTGGCAAGCTCGGCGCAGTAGCGCAGCCGATGCGCGCGGCGCTCACGGGACGCACTACATCACCGCCAATCTTTGACGTGCTCGCCGTGCTGGGAAAAGACGAAAGTCTAGCGCGTCTGCGCGACCAGACAAACTGACCTGCAGCATCTTTCATGCCAGCCTTGATTTATGTCTAAGCCCGCAGTCTCAAGGTGGTCTATCTTGCAGCGCACATAAGGATGGGCTACCCCAAAAGCGGCCAGAGCCCCGCTCGCCTTGCCCCGCGTCTCGGCTGCCGGCCATAGGCTGTAATAAGGTTGTACCTGCACCGCTCGTCAATCGAGGGCTCGACCATGGACGCCAAGACCGACGCCAAGAAGAAAACCGGCACCATCACTGTCGGCAATAAGAACTGGGATTTCCCGGTTTACGACGGCACCATCGGTCCACAGGTGATCGACATCTCCAAGCTATACAACGAGAGCGCCATCTTTACCTACGACCCGGGCTTCACCTCGACGGCAAGCTGCGAGTCAAAGATCACTTACATCGATGGCGACGAGGGGGTGCTGCTCTACCGCGGGTACCCAATCGAGCAGCTCGCCGAGCACGGCGACTTCCTCGAGACTTGCTACCTACTCCTCTACGGCGAGTTGCCGACGCCTGCCCAGAAAGCCGACTTCGACTACACGGTGACGCGCCACACCATGGTTCATGAGCAGATGGCCCGCTTCTTCCAAGGCTTCCGGCGTGACGCCCACCCGATGGCAGTGATGACGGGCTGCATAGGCGCGCTGTCCGCGTTCTATCACGACTCCACCGACATCTCGGATCCGCATCAGCGAATGGTCGCGTCACTGCGCATGATCGCAAAGGTGCCGACGCTCGCCGCCATGGCCTACAAATATTCGGTCGGGCAGCCCTTCGTTTATCCGAAGAACGACCTTGATTACTCCACCAATTTCCTGCGCATGTGCTACGCGGTGCCAGCCGAGGAGTACAAGCCGAACAAGGTGCTGGCGCGCGCCATGGACCGCATCTTCATCCTGCATGCGGACCATGAGCAGAACGCCTCGACCTCAACGGTAAGGCTCGCCGGCTCATCGGGCGCTAATCCATTCGCCTGCATCGCGGCCGGCTGCGCATGTCTGTGGGGTCCGGCACACGGCGGCGCCAACGAAGCCGCGCTCAACATGCTGCGCGAGATTGGTAGGGTCGATCGCATCCCTGAGTTCATCAAGCGCGCCAAGGACAAGAACGATTCCTACCGGCTCATGGGCTTCGGTCATCGCGTCTACAAGAACTACGATCCGCGCGCGAAGATTATGCAAAAAACCTGCCACGAGGTGCTGGCGGAGCTCGGCATTAAGGACGATCCGCTACTCGACGTTGCCATGGAGCTTGAGAAGATTGCGCTGCACGACGAATATTTTATCGAGAAGAAGCTCTATCCGAACATAGATTTCTATTCGGGGATCACGCTCAAGGCGATGGGCTTCCCCACCACAATGTTCACCGTCCTGTTCGCGGTCGCGCGCACGGTCGGTTGGATCGCACAGTGGAAGGAAATGATCGAAGATCCGAAGCAGAAGATCGGCCGTCCGCGCCAGCTCTATACCGGCGCGACGAGGCGCGATTACGTGCCGATCTCGCGGCGGAAATAATCTTTGCCGGATGGCTTAGAGCGGATCGGGCGGCTTTCAGCCGCCCTTTCCATTCGTGCTCATGTCGTTGAGCCCGGGCGCGGTAGCACCGTCGTAGGCCCACTGCACGTAGACGCCGGACCAGGTGAAGCCACCGCCGAAAGCCGCCATCAGTAGCCTATCGCCGCGTTTCAATTGCGGCTCGTAGTCGTGCAGGCAGAGAGGGATCGTCGCGTTGGTGGTGTTACCGTATTTGTGGATGGTCACCATCACCTTTTCCATTGCGAGACCCATTCGTTCCGCCGTCGACTCGATGATTCGCTTGTTGGCCTGATGCGGTACCAGCCAGTCGATCATGTCGCCGCGGAGATTATTGCGCGACATAATCTCGCCGGCGACTTCTGCCATCTTAGCGATGGCGAATTTGTAAACCGCGGCGCCTTCCTGGTGTACGTAGTGCAGCCGCTTGGTGATGGTCTCCGTCGTCGTCGGCATTCGGCTGCCGCCTGCCTTCTGATGCAGGTGGATCATGCCCGACCCGTCCGAACGGATCAGCGAATCCATGATCCCATAGCCTTGGTTGTTGGGCTCGAGCAGAACAGCGCCAGCGCCATCGCCGAACAACACGCACGTCGCCCGATCGGTATAATCGATGATCGATGACATCTTGTCGGCGCCCACCACAACCACCTTGCGGGCGGTGCCACTGGCGATGAATTGCGAGGCAATGCACAGCGAATAGAGGAAGCCTGAGCAGGCGGCCTGAACGTCGAACGAACCGATGTTGCGTACACCCACCATGTCGCAGATCAGATTGGCCGTGGACGGGAACTGCATGTCCGGCGTGGTGGTCGCGCAGATCAGCAGGTCCACTTCTTGCGGCTTCGTACCTGTCTTCTGCAGCAGGCCGCGCACCGCCTCGGCTGCCATGTGCGAGGTGCCAAGGCCCTTGCCCTTCAGGATGTGGCGTTCCTTGATGCCGGTGCGTTCGGTGATCCAGGTGTCGCTGGTATCCACCATCTGAGCCAGCTCTGCATTGGTCAGCAGATCTGGTGGCACATAGCCGTGAACGGCGGTAATTGCGGCGCGAGCGGGAATGGTCAAAGGCGAGAAATCCGGTTTACTGCGATGCGTATGACCGTTTAACGAGCGGCAGGCAAGCTACGATGTTGACGGGGTGGATGTCACCTTTTCTCGTAAAGGTTGCTTAGTCGCATAAACGGAATCAAGGACTATGGCGGCGGCCCTCTCGCTGGGTATTACTCTGCCGATTTCCATGATGCCGTCGAGCCTGGCAAAGGCCTCGACCTGCCGCTGGCGCTCGGGGGTATCGAGCAACAGCGGGATAAGGGCTGCGGCCAGACGCTCCGGCGTGCAATCCCGCTGCAGGATCTGAGGCACGACATTTTCGCCGATGACGAGATTGGCAAGAATTATGTTTCGTATCTTGATCAGGAGGCGGGCAGCCACCTCCTCGGCCACGTTGACCCTGTAGGCGCCAACCATGGGGATGCCTGCAACCGCCAACTCGAGCGTCGAGGTGCCGGATTTGGTCAGCGCAGCGCGTGCGTTACGGAAGGCCGCATCTTTTTGTTGCGGATCGCTTACGACGCGCGCCGGAACACGCCAGGATGTTACAGCGGCCTCCACGGTATTAGCGAGCCTAGGCACCGCGAGCACTAGGACCTCCAGCGGCCCGACGCGGTCAGCCATCAGCGCAAAACAATCGCCGAATACTGGGGCCATCCGCCTAATCTCGCCGACCCGACTGCCGGGCAGCGCTAGCAGCAACGCCGGATCAGCCAGGCGACGACACGCCTCTTCCGCGTTGGGGCGCAAATCACCGGCGCGCTCACTCAGCGGATGGCCGACATAGGTGCACGGCGGACCGCCGAGCCTCTGCATTGCCGCCGGCTCGAACGGCAGCAAGGCGAGCACATGGTCAACGTACCTTCGCATCGCGCGCGCGCGGCCCGGACGCCATGCCCAGACCGAGGGGCAGACATAATCGATGATCGGAATCGTCGGCGCGCGGGCGCGCACGCGCCGTGCCACACGATGGGTGAAGTCAGGACTGTCGATGATGACGAGCGCATCCGGCTCGGCCGCGATGACCGCATCGGCGGTCTCGCGAACGCGGGCGAGAATCTTCGCCAGGCCGGTGGGGATGGCGGCAAAGCCGATGATGGCAAGATCGCCAAGCGGAAACAGACTCGCTACGCCCTGCGCGGCCATCTGCGTTCCGCCGACACAGGAAAATCGCACCTTTGGATTCCGGCGTCTAAGGGCGCCGATCAACGCGGCACCCAGGCGATCCCCCGAATCTTCGCCAGCCACCAGAAAAAAATGCGGCCCCGGAGCGCGGCTCATTGCTCGCTACCGGCGGGCAAACCGATTACAAAAACACCCGCGAGGTCGGTCGCCCTCACCACCCGCTCCGGTTCGGCAATAATCGTAGAACCGGCCACCACCGCGATGCCAGCGAGACGCGCGCGTGCAACGCCCTCGATGGTCTGTGGACCGATCGAAGGCAGATCAAAACGGCGGTCCTGTCCCGGCTTCGGCGCCTTCACCATCACACCGCTGCCAACCGGCGCGCGCACGCGGCCGCTGGCCCGCATTTCAGCCACCCGCACCAGCATCTGGTCTGTGCCTTCGGCCGCCTCAACCGCCAGCACATGTTTGCCAGCGACCACGACTGCTTGACCGATATCGAAGCGCCCAGCGGCGCGCAGATAGTCCAGCCCCAAGGCAATATCGGCACGATCCTCGACCGAAGGTTGCCTGCTGCCGAGCGTGCCTTCTGGCACCAGGATATCCGGAGCGACCTCATGCGCGCCAAGCACATGGAAGCCGTGCTCCTCGAAAAGCCGACCAATATTCGTCAGCAGATGATCGTCGCCACCGCGAAACGCCGCAATGACGCGCGGGAGGGCCCTTAAAACCTCAAAATCCGGACGGATTTGCCAGAGCGCTGGCCGCACGATTGAGCCGATGAATACGACATCGCGACAACCTGCTGCATTGGCCAGCCGCTCAAACTTGCCGCCTTGGCCAAGATAGAGCCAGTGATGTGGCCGCCGTTCGAAATCCGCCGCATTGGCGGCTCCGCGCAACGGGAACAGCACCACTTCGCGCCCGCGCGTGATCACCGAATCCGCGACCGCCAGCGGCAAACTGCCGCCCCCGCAAATGAGCGCCAGCGGGCCTTCTTGCGCGGCCGCCCTCATGCGTTCTCATCCAAATCGGCCCGTATGACCGCCATGGTCAGCGGACGTTTTGCAACACGGACGAAATCAATCAACTTCGCTACCAGCGGATCGCTTTCGTAAGCTTTGGCGATCCGCTCGAACCGTTGCCGGAACTCGCCGTCGCCGAAAAACAACTCTTGATAGACTTCGCGGTAGCGATGGATGTCGAATTTCGCGATGCCGCGGCGGCGCATGCCGATCACATTGAGGCCGACGAGATTAGCGAGCGCCCCCTGCGCCAAAGCAAACGGAATAATGTCGGCGCGGACGCCGCTTAAGCCGACTATCATCGCACCCTCGCCGATGCGTACGAATTGGCGGACCGCGACGCCGCCGCCGAAATTCGCATGGTCGCCGACAATGACGTGACCTCCCAACAGAACGTTGTTGGCAAGTACGACGTTGCTGCCGACCTTGCAGTCATGCCCGACATGCGATCCCACCATAAAAAAACAGCGGTCGCCCACCTCGGTTACCCCGCCACCGTCCTCGGTGCCGACGCTCATCGTCACATTTTCGCGGATGTCACAATCGGCGCCCACCACGAGCCGCGTCGGCTCGCCGCGGTAATGCACCGACTGCGGCGGGGAGCCCAGTGAGGCAAAGGGATGGATCACGGTGCGGGGACCGACCGAGGTATGGCCAGTGAGGTTCACGTGCGCGACGAGACGGCAGCCTTCGCCAAGCGTCACGTGCGGACCGACGGTACAGTAGGGACCGATCGTAACGTTAGATCCGATCGCGGTTGCCTCGACCCGCGCCGAGGGATCGACCTTTGCCCTCATGTCGCGGAAATCGTGGCGCCAACTTCCGCCTCGGCGACGACATGGCCGGCCACTTTGGCGAGGCCGTGATACCACCACATGGTCTTGCGCTGGGCTATCTTTTCCATGTGGTATTCGAGGGTATCGCCCGGAACGACCGGTCGGCGGAATTTCGCCTTATCGATGGTCACGAAGAAGACCGACTTCGGCTGATTCAGTTTGAGGTTGGCCGTGCAAAGCACGCCGGCCGTTTGCGCCATACCTTCGATCATAAGCACGCCCGGAAACACCGGGTTTCCGGGAAAATGTCCCTGGAAATGCGGTTCGTTGATGGTGACGTTTTTGATACCTACGCCGTGCTGTCCTCCCTTGATATCGATGATCCGGTTGACCATGAGAAATGGATAACGGTGCGGCAGCATTCGCAGGATGACCGCGATATCCGCCGTTTCCAGGACTGTGACCGGCTTATCCATACGCTTGGTCTCACTCGTCTGCCGCCGTTTGGACTAACCTGAGCGCGCGGCGGCCACCACCTCGTCATGCGCACTGTTCGCGGCCGCAAGCCGGGCGCCCTCGGCGACCGTGACATCGCTGCTTATGTCGACACGCGCACCCAACACCACAAAGTCCTCCAGAGTCGAATTTCCCGCAATTCCCGCTTGAGCAACCACCAAACAGTGACGTCCGATGCAGACATTGTGACCGACCTGAACCAAATTGTCGATCTTGGTACCTTCGCCGATCACGGTATCGCGGATGGCGCCGCGGTCGATGGTGGTGCCGGCCCCAATCTCGACGTCGTCCTGGATGATGACGCGCCCGACCTGTGGCATCTTGAGCTGACCGTCTGCGCCCCTGAAGCCGAAACCATCCTGGCCGATCTTGCACCCAGGATGAATGATCACGCGGTCCCCGATCAGCGCATCTGTAATCACCGCGCCGGCACCAATCGAGCAATCGCGCCCAATCCGCACGTCAGTCCCGATGACGGCGGTTGCGCCGATCAAACTGCCGGCGCCGATTTCGGCCCGCGGACCGATCACGGCGCCAGGCTCGACGGTGATGTCGCTCTCGAACCGCGCGCTCGGATGCACATGGGCGCCAGCTATCTCGCCCGGCTCAGCCAGTGAGGAGCGCCGCAGCGCATGCGGAAACAATTCCCGCGCGACCATGACGAAGGCGCGATAAGGCTCTGGCACGATGAGCACGGCCACGCGCTGCGGCAAATGCTCGGCCAGCACAGCGGTGGTCAGACAGGCCCCGGCATGCGTCGTGGCGGCGGAGTCGGCAAAAGCCTTGTTGTCAAAAAAAGTAATGGCCTGCGGCGAGGCCCGATCAAGCGGAGCAAGGTCGACAATGCGCCGCGTGAGCATCGGCGCGGGTGGCGGCGTGACTCCGGTCAAGGCGGCAATCTCCGCCAGCGTGAGACCGTGCGCGTGTCGTAAGAATACCGGCTCGCTCATGCCGACAATGCCTTGCCGCCAGGCGAGCTCCACATCAGAACTTTGTGCCGCCGCTGAAGCGGAAGAACTGGGTTCTGTCGTACGATTGTTTGGTCATCGCGTAAGCGAAGTCGAAGCGCAGCGGACCGAGCGGCGAATCCCAGATCAAACCCATACCGACCGATGATCTTACCGAACTATTGTCGGCAAATTGCAGCTGTTCGCCGGTCACGCTCCAAAAAGTCGGACCTTTGTAGTCCCACAGTGAACCCGCGTCGGCGAAAGCGGCAAGCTTGATCCCCACTTCCTTGGGAAGGAAGTATAGCGGGGTCTGCATTTCGAAGCTGGCGCCCCAAAAGATTGTGCCACCGAGCGCGTCATTGGCAGTGCCTGGCGTGAGATCACGCGGGCCGATGCCGGCGGGCGCGAAGCCCCGTACCAGGTTTGGGCCCATCTGGAAGTTATCCAGCATGCGCACACTCTGACCGCCCCACCCAGTCAGGTAGCCGCCTTGCAGCTTTAGAACACCGATGACGTCTGGGAAGACCTCGTAGTAGTTGCGTGCTTCCGCGGTCGTACGGATGAAATTTACGTCGCCGCCGACGCCGGCGAGATCCTGTTTGAGTTCGGCATAGAGGCCGCCGGTGGGCGACCTATTGTTGTCGAGCGTATTGTATGACAGCGAGTAGCCGACCAATGATACCGTGGCGGGACCGTTCGCGAGTTCGACGCGGATCGGCAGCGTGGTTTCGCTGTCCGCGTAGCAGCCACCCTGTGTACCGGGGTAAACGGTCGTATCTGTATTTTGCGCGGCATTGAACACGCCTTCGTTGGTCGGGGTCACGCCAGGGCCCCCATTGATCAGCGCATTGCTCGAAAACTGACAGTTGTTCAAGGCAAATGGCAGCGTGATCTGTTGCCGGTAGATCGTGTAAGACGGCTGGAAAACGATTTCTTCCGACAAGGCGAAACCGAGCCGCAATGTCGTTCCGATTGTCTCCGTACTGTAGGATATGTATGGCGAAGGAAGTTGCTGCCGCGCAAAGATGTCGATGCCTCCGGCCATTCGATATCCCAGCAGATAGGGCTCCACATAGGACAGACCGAAGCCGCGCTCGTACTGGCCATAGCTCACCGAGGCCTTGCCGAACGCACCGCGGCCCATCAGGTTACGGTCGGCAATGCTGACCTCGGCGATAAAGCCATTGGCCGTGGAATATCCGCCCGCAATCGAGAACTCGCCGGTCGGCTGCTCCTCAACGTTGACGTTGATCACGACGCGGTCGGGCGCCGAGCCCGGTTCGTTGGTGATCTTGACCGTCTTAAAAAAGTTCAGATTCTTCAAGCGGCGCTCGGCACGATCAATCAGTGCGCGGTTATAGGCGTCGCCCTCGGAGAGATCGAACTCGCGGCGGATCACGTAGTCGCGGGTGCGAGTATTGCCGTGAATATTGATGCGCTCGATATAGGCGCGTGTGCCTTCGTCCACCACGAAGACTATGTTGATAAGCTTGCGTTGGTAATCGCGGTCTCCGCGTGGACGAACATTGGCAAAGGCATAGCCATGCTTGGCTGCTTCTACCGTCATCGCCTCGATGCTCTTGTCGACCAGATCGGCGTTGTAGACATTACCTGATTTGACCTTGAGGGAGGCGCGTAGCGGTGCCGGATTGATCGCGTGCACGTTCGATATCACGTCGACGGTGCCGAAATGATACTGGTCGCCTTCATCGATGGTGAAGGTGACAATGAAGCCTTTCTTGGCCGGATCGTATTCGCCAACCGCCGAAAGAATTCGTACGTCGGCAAAGCCGTGCTGGAGATAGAAGCGGCGTAGCAGATCGCGATCAGCCTCCACCCGATCCGGATCGTAGATATCGGTGCTCGACAGGAAGCTTAACCAATTGCTTTCTGAAGTTTTGATTACATCCTTCAAGCGGCCGAACGAGTACGCGTGCGCGCCGACGAAGCGAATTTCCTTGACACCAGTCTTCGGACCTTCGGTAATCTCGAACACCAGGTCGACGCGGTTGTTCGGTAATTCGATGATCTTCGGATCGACCGTCACATCGAAGCGGCCACTCCGGTGATAGATTTCGATGATGCGCTGTACATCAGCCTGCACAGTCGGTCGCGATAGTGTGCCGCGTGGTTTGGATTGCACTTCGGTCTTGAGCTGTTCGTCTTTGGCTTTCTTGTTTCCTTCGAAGGCCACGCGATTGATCACCGGATTCTCGACTACAGTGACAACCAAACGGCCACCCTCGTGGGCGACGTTGACGTCCGTGAACAGGCCGGTGGCGATGAGCGACTTGAGACCCTCATTTTCCAGCTCAGGCGTAAGCCGACCACCGGGGCCCACCTTGAAATAGGATCTGATGGTGTCGGACTCGACTCGCCGGTTGCCCCTCACTTCGATCGAGGCCGCCGATTGCGCAAGGGCATAGCTAGAGGACGCCACGCCCACCATTACAGGCGCGACAGGGATACCCCCGAGGACAAGACAGCAAAGGGCTAGTCCCCGTAAAACCCGCACACCAAGTCCCATGCGCAACGCGCCTTATCGACCCTTCCGACCGTCCCACTCTGCGGATTCGCTAGATTTTAGCTTTGGCGGCTTTCTACAGCGTTTTGGAGGCACTGCAAACGAAACCGGCAAACGAACTTTCCCTTTTTCCTCAAAAAGTTGCAGCCAAGCAACGCTACGATGTGGCGAGGTGGAGAATGTCATTAAAGGTTGCAAATATCATCAACAGGACGACGATTGCCAAACCGATGCGGAATCCGACCTCTTGGGCGCGTTCTGATAACGGCCGGCCGCGAATAGCTTCGATTGCGTAGAACAAAAGGTGACCGCCGTCGAGCAGTGGTATCGGGAAAAGGTTCAGCAAGCCGATCGATACCGACAGTACTGCCGTAAGATGGATCAGCGCCACAAAACCGGCCGAGGCAACCTGTCCGGAGACCTGGGCGATGCGGATCGGGCCACCGAGTTCGTCCGCCGCCTCGCGCCCGACGACGACCCCGCCGATATAGGACAAGGTGCGGTCGACCACGAACCAGGTCTCCTGCATGCCGGCCAGCAGGGCCTGTGGCGGCGAAAGCTTCTGTGTCTTTATGTCGCCCGGCGCCATTGAGCGGCTGATGCCGAGCACACCGAGCCGATGCACGTTACCGAAGTTGTCCTTGAGCTCCTTGAGTTGCGGCGTTGCCTTCAGAACGACGTGCGCGCCGCCTCGATCGACTTCGATGGTGAGTGTTTCGCCAGCACTGATGCTGACGATGCGCTGCATGTCGGCGAAACTATCGATTTTCTCGCCGTCAATGGCCGTCACCAAGTCACCCGGCTTGAAGCCGGCGGCTTCGGCAGCACTCGCCGTCTGCACGGTGTCGACGCGAGCACTGGTGGTCTGCTTGCCGTAAAGCATAAAAATGCCGGCGAAAATCGCGATTGCCAAAATGAAATTCGCGATTGGACCTGCTGCGACCACGGCGGCGCGCGGACTGACCCGCTGGTGCACGAAACTCACCGCCTTCTCGGCTTCGGTCATTTGCGCCACGGTCTCCTGGTCGGGCACGCTCGCGGCATTCTCGTCGCCGAAGAATTTCACGTAGCCGCCGAGCGGTACTGCAGAGATCTTCCAGCGTGTGCCGTAGCGGTCGAAGAAGCCAAGGATCTCTGGGCCAAAACCGATCGAGAAAGTGAGGACTTTTACACCGCAGCGGCGGGCCACCAGGAAATGGCCAAGCTCATGAAAGAAGACAACAATCGTCAGGACGAAAAGGAAGGGAACAATGTAGCCGGCGAGGTTCCCGCCAAATGTCCCCAAGGCCCCCATAATATCCATACTTGCACCCTCGTCCGCCGATATGGCGTGTCTAAAGTTACCGAAAGCTTACTAGGATGACTTTGCGGCAATTTCGGGCAAGAGGGCAGAGGCTAAACTTCTCGCGATATGGTCAACGGCCAGAGCTCCGTCGACGTTGGCCGGCTCCGCCAAGAGGCCGCGCGCAGCCGCCGCGTCGAGCGTTGCCTCCACTAGCGCCGTAATGGCGGGGAAACTGATACGGCCGGCAATGAACTCGCCCACGGCAATCTCATCGGCCGCATTGAGCACGGTCGGGGCGGCGCCGCCGGTCGACAGTGCGCGCCGTGCCAGAGCCAGAGCCGGAAAACGGGCCGTGTCAGGCGTTTCGAAGCTTAATTCACGCAATTTCGCGAGGTCGAGCCGCGGCGCTGGCCCATCGAGCCGCCGTGGCCAAGCGAGGCAATGGGCAATAGGAATACGCATGTCGGGCGGGCCCATCTGGGCGACCACCGAGCCGTCGCGGAATTCGACGAGGCCATGTACCACGGACTGAGGGTGCACCAGCACGTCGATCTCGTCCGGCGGAATCGCGAAGAGATGGTGCGCCTCGATCAGCTCAAGGCCCTTGTTCATCAGGCTCGCTGAATCGACGGTGATCTTCGGGCCCATGGACCAGTTTGGATGACGCAGCGCCTGCTCCCGCGTCGCCTTCCTAATCGCCTCCAGCGACCAGCTCCGGAATGGGCCCCCGGAGGCGGTGAGAATGATGCGTTTGACATCTTCGCGGCTGCCGGCGCCGAGCGCTTGGAAGATCGCATTGTGCTCGGAGTCGACCGGCAGCACTGTCGCCCCAACGCTCGCGGCACGGCGCATGAACAGTGCACCGGCGCAAACCAAACATTCCTTGTTTGCGAGCGCAACAATGGCGCCGCGTTCGATTGCGGCCAGCGTCGGTTTCAATCCGATCGAGCCCGAGATCGCCGCCATCACCCAATCCGCCGGCCGCTGTGCCGCCTCGAGTAGCGCGGCTTCGCCCGCTGCCGGCTCGATGTTGCTACCTGAAAGCGCGCTCTTCAGATCGTTGTAGGCCGCCGGATCGGCGACCACTGCGAGCTTGGCGCCGAGCTCGCGCGCAATCTTCGCTAGCGCCGCGGCGTTGCGGCGTGCGCTGACGGCTTCGACCTGGTAATTGTCCGGCGCGCGCTTGATTAGATCGACAGTGCTCGCGCCGATCGAACCGGTGGCGCCAAGAATGCTGACACTGCGAACATCGAGTTGGGCTCGCGGTATCGGACGCAGAAGGTCGATAGCGGTCATGCGCTCACCATACCAGCAGCCCGGTCGCCGCGTGATTGAGGCCGCCGCGCAACGTACCGATCAGACACCCAATCAACGCCGCTGCCCAGAAACCGTCGAGGCGATCCATGACGCCACCATGCCCTGGAATGAGGTGGCTCGCGTCTTTGGCCCCGAATTGGCGTTTGACCCATGATTCGAGCAGGTCTCCAAGCTGCGCCACGACCGAAAGCAGCAACGCCATCAGGGCGATAGCGTTCCGTGATCCAAAATAGGGCCCGAGCAGCAAGACTACGAGCGTGGCGCCGACGGCTCCGGCAATCGCGCCCGACCAGGTCTTCTTGGGGCTGATTGCGGCGCACAGCTTCGGCCCGCCGATGGTGCGGCCGACGAAATATCCCAAAACGTCCGTGGTCCAGACAATAACGAACAACAGCAATAGCGCTTTGAAGCCACCCGCCTGATCGGCGCGCAGCAGCATCGGCGCGAGCCAAAGGATACAGGCATAGGCAATACCCGCGACGATCCAGAGCGCGCCGCTGACCAGCGAGACCCACTCCCACAGAACAGCAATGGCGGCGGCGGCCCAGAACAGCGCGAACGGCCAACCTCCAAGATAGGCCGTCAGTACTGCCAGCGGCGCCAGTACGATAGTTGAAATCGCGCGCAATGCGAGATTGCTCATGGCCGCTGGTCGAGGTCCGTCGCTTTCGCTCGGTCCAGAAACAGCCACGGAATCAGGATCCGGTCTTGGCGGCCAGGCCGCCGAACCGGCGCTCTCGCTGCTGGTATTCGCAGATCGCCGCTTCCAGCGCGACGCGGTCGAAATCGGGCCAGAAGATTGGAAGGAAGACCAATTCGCTGTAGGCTGACTGCCAAAGCAGGAAATTCGACAGCCGCTGCTCGCCGCTCGTGCGAATGATGAGATCGGGATCGGGGATATCGGGCGCGTCGAGGAAGGCACCGAACCTCTCCATTGTAATTTCACCAGGCTTCATACGGCCGGCCATCACTTCATCGGCGATGCGGCGCGCCGCGCGCGCGATCTCCTGGCGTGCGCCATAATTGAAAGCGACGACCAAGGTGAGCCCGTCGTTGTTCTTGGTCAGCTCTTCCGCCTCCACCAGCAGCCGGCCGATGTCCGGCTCGAGCCCGCTGCGCTCGCCAATGATGCGCACGCGCACGCCTCTGCGATGTAGCTCGGCAAGGTCGTTTCGCACGAAACGGCGCAAAATGCCCATCAAATCGCCGACCTCGTTTGCCGGCCGCGACCAGTTTTCCGCGCTGAACGAGAAAATGGTGACGAACTTGATGCCGATCTCGCCGGCGGCGCGGATCGTTCGACGCAAGGCTTCGACGCCGCGGCGATGCCCCTCCCCGCGCGGCAATCCGCGTGCCGCTGCCCAACGGCCGTTGCCGTCCATAATGATGGCAACATGGCGCGGCGCGACCTCAAAAGACGGCCCAGCGCTTTGCGATATTTTGGCTTCGGCCATGGAATGCCTCAGACGGTGAGGATCTCCTTTTCCTTTGCCCCAAGAATGTGATCAATTTCAGTGATACCGGCGTCGGTTGCTTTCTGGATGTCGGCCGAAAAACGCTCGTGATCGTCCTTGCTAATCTTGTGGTCTTTTTCCAGCTTCTTGATGACATCCATGGCGTCGCGGCGTACGTGACGCACCGCCACGCGCGCGGTCTCGGCATATTTGTGCGCGATCTTGACCAGCTCCTTGCGTCGCTCTTCATTTAATTCTGGGATGCGCAGCCGGATTATCTGGCCTTCTGTCGACGGCGACAGGCCGAGATTGGAATTGACGATCGCCTTTTCCACCGCGTGCACCAATGACCGGTCCCAAACGTTCACCGTGATGAGCCGCGGTTCTGGCACAGCGACGCTGGCGACCTGGTTGAGCGGCATCTGCGCCCCGTAGGCGTCGACCATGACCGGATCGAGCATGTGGGTGGAAGCGCGGCCGGTGCGCAGTCCAGACAATTCGGTCCTCAGTACTGCGCTCGCCCCCTGCATGCGGCGCTTGATTTCGTTGATGTCGTGCGTCGTTGCTGTTGTCATGGATGTCCCCCGAACACGGCGCTCTCAAGCTCAAGAAGCGAGGCGATCCTGGTTACTGGCACGTGCCGGCGCGCAACCTAGCCGACGACGGTCGAGCGTCCCTTGCCACGCAAAACGGCCTCGATCGCACCCTTCTCGGCAATCGAAAAGACGATGATAGGCATCCGGTTTTCCCGGGCAAGCGCAAAGGCGGTGGAATCCATGACCCGCAAATCCTTCTCAATGGCCTCCTGGTGGCTGAGGCGCTCGTACCGCTTGGCTTTCGTGTCTTTCTTGGGGTCGGTGGTGTAAACCCCGTCCACGCTAGTGGCCTTCAGCACTGCATGGCACTCGAGCTCGGCCGCCCGCAATACCGCGGTAGTGTCCGTGGTAAAGAAAGGATTACCCGTCCCGGCGGCCAGCAGTACGATGCGCCCCTTGCCGAGATTTTTCACCGCGCGCTTGCGGTTGTAGGTCTCGCAAACGGACGGCATAGCGAGCGCGGAAAGGGTGCGCGCCTCGCCTCCGGCCTGCTCGATCGCGCCTTCCAGCACCAAGCAGTTCATCACCGTCGCCAGCATGCCCAGGGCGTCGCCGACCGGTCGGTCGATACCGCGTTTAGACAATGCTACGCCACGGAAGATGTTGCCGCCGCCGACCACCACGCCAAGCTCGACGCCGAGCTTCGCGGCCGCCACAAGATCGGCGGCGATCCCCTCGACGGTCGCCTGCTCGATACCAAAGCCTTGCGCGCCGGTAAGCGCCTCGCCGGACAGCTTGACGATGACGCGCCGATAGAGCGGATTACTCATGCGATGCGATCTTATGTAGCCGGTTAGCTTTGACCAGCGGCGGCCGCGACTTCAGCGGCGAAATCACCTTCCCGCCTCTCAACTCCCTCGCCAAGCGCGAAGCGGACGAACCCGGCTACTTTCAGCGGTCCGCCTACCTTGCCTTCGGCTTCCTTGAGCGCCTGCGCGACGCTCTTCTTGTCGTCGAAGATAAACGGTTGGTCGAGGAGTGTCTGCTCTTTGTAGAAGGTTTTCAGACCCGATTCGACGATCTTCTCGATCATATTCTCAGGCTTGCCCTGCTGACGGAATTTGTCGGCAAGAATGTCTTTTTCCCGCTTGATCACCGCCGGGTCGACGCCAGCCGCATCAACCGCGATCGGATTGGCGGAAGCGACGTGCATCGCAATCTGCCGGCCAAAGGCCATCAGCTCATCCGTCTTGCCGGGCGATTCGAGCGCGACCAGTACGCCGATCTTGCCGAGGCCATCGCTGACCGAGTTGTGCACATAATAGGCCACGACGCCCTTACCGACCGAGAGCTCAGCGGCACGGCGTAGCGTCATGTTCTCGCCGATTTTCGCGATCGTGTCGTTGATCGAGTCGCCGACGGTGATCGAACCGACTTTAGCCTGCTTGATCTTCTCTACATCGGTACCGGCCGACATAGCGACATCGGAGATCATCTTCACGAGGCCTTGGAAGAGGTCGTTGCGGGCGACGAAGTCGGTCTCCGAGTTGACCTCGACCATGATGCCCTTTGTGCCCTTGACGCTGACGCCGATCAAACCCTCGGCTGCGACACGGCCCGCCTTCTTAGCGGCCTTCGACAGACCCTTCTTGCGCAGCCAATCGATCGCCGCCTGCATGTCGCCCTTGTTCTCGACCAGCGCGGCTTTGCAATCCATCATGCCAGCACCGCTGGTTTCGCGAAGCTCTTTGACCATTGCCGCGGTAATTTCAGCCATCACACTTTTCCTTAAGTTTTCCGCAGGCGCCGAGCAGCTGCGACGCTATCCAAGTCAGTGTTTGCGAGACGGCAGATTATTCCGCCGTCAATTCTTTCGCCTTGGCAATCCAGGCCGGCACGCGGCCCGGCAACCCAACTTCTTCGGCGATATTGTGGGCGGCCTTCTCGTTGAGCTCGGCGATTTGCGAGTAATGGAAGATACCGAGATCGTTGAGCCGCTTCTCAATCGCGCCCGACACGCCGGGTAGCTTCTTGAGGTCGTCGGCGACGCCGCGCGGCCCCGGCAGCTGCTCGAAGCCGAGATCGCCTGTCGCAGGCTGCGTCGGAACCTCCTCCGCGACGGCCGGCTTCTCCTGCGCGCCGATGTCGACGCCCATCTCGCCTTGCGCGCGAGAGATGCCGTCGATCGCGGCCTTCGCCACCAGATCGCAATAGAGCGCGACGGCGCGGCTGGCGTCGTCGTTGCCGGGTACCACATAGGTTATGCCGGTCGGATCGCAATTGGTGTCGACGATCGCGGCGACTGGAATGCTGAGGCGCTGCGCCTCCTTGATGGCGATGTCTTCCTTGTTGGTGTCGATTACAAACAACAGGTCGGGCACGCCGCCCATGTCCTTGATGCCGCCAAGCGAGCGGTCGAGCCTGTCGCGCTCGCGCTGCATCGTCAGGCGCTCTTTCTTGGTATAGCCAGCGGCCTCACCCGAGGAGAGCATCTCGTCGAGCTTGCGTAGGCGCGCGATCGAACCGGAGATTGTCTTCCAGTTCGTCAGCGTACCGCCGAGCCAGCGCGAGTTGACGTAATACTGCGCGCAGCGCTTGGCGGCATCAGCGATGGCATCCTGCGCCTGCCGCTTGGTGCCGACGAACAGGATGCGGCCGCCTTTGGCGACGGCGTCGCTCACCGCCTGCAGCGCGTGATGCAGCATCGGCACGGCCTGAGCAAGATCAATGATGTGGATGTTGTTGCGGGTGCCGAAGATGTAAGGTCCCATCTTCGGGTTCCAGCGGTGGGCCTGATGGCCAAAGTGCACGCCAGCCTCCAAGAGCTGACGCATGTTGTACTCGGGTAACGCCATAGTCTTCTCCGGTTGATCCGCCGCGGACCCTGTAAGCCCCTTTAGGGGGCACCGGACGGTCTTGTCGGCCCATTGTCGGGGCCGGGACCTGAAATCCGCGTGAGTGATGGCGGCGGCTTATATAGAGGCGGTTGGGAGGGCGCAAGGTCGCCCTTGACGGGCAATTTCTTGCGGTTACGCAGAGATAATGAGCCCTCGCCTCACCCGCGCCTTCTTCGGTCGCTCGGTGCACAAGGTCGCTCCTGATTTGATCGGAGCGATGCTTTTGGTCGACGGCGTCGGGGGGGTAATCGTTGAGGTCGAGGCCTACCACCACAGCGAGCCGGCCGCGCATAGCTATAATGGCCCGACCGAGCGCAACCGCATCATGTTCGGCCCGCCCGGCTTCGCCTACGTATACCGCTCTTACGGCATCCATTGGTGCCTGAACTTCGTTTGCGAGGATGAAGGCAGCGCGAGCGCGGTGCTGATCCGCGCGCTCGAGCCGAAGGCTGGGCTCGCGCTAATGCGGCGCCGGCGCGGCCTTGCCGAGGAGCGGCAATTATGCTCTGGACCGGGCAAGCTGTGCGAGGCACTCGTCGTGACGCGTAGGCACAACGGACTGCCGCTCGACCGTGCGCCCTTCGAATTGCGCGCGCGCGAGCGCAAGCCGGCAATCACCACGGGCGTGCGTATCGGCATCACCAAGGCGGTGGAGCATCCGTGGCGCTACGGACTCAAGGACTCGAAATTCCTCAGCAAGCCGTTTCGCTAGTAGGAAACGATGAACTCACAGCCGGCGGCGGTCTTGAATTGTCCGGTGATGTGGCCGCCAGCAAGCTCGAACTCGAGCGTCGCCGCCGCGTCGTGGCAGCACAAATAGCCGTGCCGTCCGTGGCCGTCGAAGCCAAAGCCCATCGGCGCCTGCGGCGCGACGAAACCGCCGATCTGCTTAAGCGCGCCCACATAGATGGCGGCAAAATTGTCGACGTGCGAGGACGCGCACACGTAACGTCCGAGCGGCGACGCCCGCACGCGGCGCAGCTGGTTCGCTTCGCGGGGCGCACCTTCAATCGCTAGCGCCTGCGTTAATGCACGCGTGCGCGTGTAGATCACATGCACCACGCCCTTGTTGGCGCGCAGCCGAACAACATCTCGCCGTCTGGCGCGACCGCGAGGCCTTCCGCGTCATGCGGCGGGCTTGCGTATCGACCACCGCGACGACACCTTTGGTCTTGAACGAAGCGAACGCTTGCCGGTGGCGTGACTGATCGCGATCGGATGTAGCGAGCCGCCGAGGTCGACGCGCTCGACTTTGTCGCTTCTGGGATCGATCGCCATTACGAGATCGTTGAGCTCGCCCGTCGACCACAAGGTGCCGTAGCGTCCATCATCACCGAATGCGGCGCCACTGGCGCGCCGACGTCGATCAGGTGCTCGAGGGTACGCGAGGCGAGATCGATCACCGCGATGTGGCGGCCAGCGTCGTCGTTTCTGCCGAAGGTGCCGCCGCCATAGACCGAGGCATAAACCTTGCCGCCATCAGGCGAGCGAACCATTTCGTGCGTTGAAGCCGGCATGTCGATATCGCTGGTGTGCGCCAGGGTGCCGGCCTCGAAGAACTGCACCTTGTTTTGCGCTCTAGGCGGTGAGGATCAGGTCAGTCCGCCAGGCCGGTTGTTCACGTCCAGCATTTCCGTTCCCAGCGCGGCCTCCACAACAGGCACGGCCGCAATCTAACCCGCGTCCTTCAGCCGCTCCAAGGCTTCCGTAATTTTCGCTTTGCGGGCCAAGGCCTCGTCACGCTTTTCCTTTTCCTCTTCGACCACTTCTTCCGCCGCGTGCTCCATGAATTTCGGATTGTTGAGCTTTGCATCGCTGCGGGCAACGTCCGCGTCGGCCTTCTGCATTTCCTTGCCCAGCCGCGCCCGCTCGACGGCGAGCACGATGACGCCTTTGAGCGGTAGCGCCGCTACTTCTCGGCGGACTAAGAGCTGCACCGAACCCTGCGGCGCGGCGGCGGCGGATGAAATCTCCGATACACGCGCCAGCCGTTTGATGAATTCGGCCCAGCGCTCGGCGCGCGCTTTGCTCTCCACGGAACTACCGGCCAACACCAGCGGGATCGGTGCGGTGATGTTCATCTCGGCGCGCACCGAGCGGATAGCGGTGATCAGGTCGATCACCCAACCGATTTCGGCCTCGGCCTTATCGTCGGTGAGCCCTTCGAGTTTCGGCCAATCGCTCAGCGCCAGCAACGCATTATGGTTGCCGGTCACCGCCCATAGTTCTTCGGTGATGAATGGCATGAACGGGTGCAGCAGCTTGAGGATCTCGTCGCGCACCCAGACGACCATGGCCCGCGTTTCGCGCTTGGCGGCGCCGTCTGGCCCAAGCAGCACCGGCTTCGCCAATTCCAGATACCAATCGCAATAGATGTTCCAGACAAAGCGGTAGGCGGCGCCCGCCGCCTCGTTGAACGTGTAGGCCTCGATCGCCTCGGTGATCTCGCGCGCGGCGCGTTCCGTCTCATGCGCGATCCAGCGATTCAGTGTCTCCTTTACCGACGTCGGATCGAAGCCAACGACGGTCACGCAGTCGTTCATTTCGGCAAAGCGCGCGGCGTTCCACAGCTTGGTCGCAAAATTGCGGTAGCCCTCGACGCGCTGGATCGAGAGCTTGATGTCACGGCCCTGCGCCGCCATGGCGGCGAGCGTGAAGCGAAGCGCATCGGCGCCGTATTCATCGATCAGCTGCAGTGGGTCAATTACGTTGCCCTTCGACTTCGACATCTTGGCGCCGCGCTCGTCGCGCACCAGCGCGTGGATATAGACATCTTTAAATGGAATCTCCTCCATGAAATGGAGACTCATCATCATCATGCGCGCGACCCAGAAAAAGATGATGTCGAAGCCGGTAACCAGCGCCGAGGTCGGGTAATAGCGCTTCAGTTCTTTGGTCTCATCTGGCCAGCCGAGCGTTGAGAACGGCCACAGCGCCGAGGAGAACCAGGTATCGAGTACATCTTCGTCACGGACGATGATCGGGGCGCGTTTTTCCTCATGCACCGCCATTTCCCGCGCCTGATGATGCCGAAGCGTGCCGGTCTCTTCGTAATAGGCAAGCGCGCGCGCAACCGCCTCGTCTTCGGTCTCTGCCACGAACACCTTGCCGTCCGGTCCATACCAGGCGGGAATCTGATGACCCCACCACAGTTGTCGTGAGATGCACCAAGGCTGAATATTCTCCATCCAGTCGAAATAGGTCTTCTCCCAATTCTTCGGGATGAACTTGGTCTTGCCTTCGTGCACGGCATCGATCGCGCGCACTGCCAGCGCCTTGGCGTTGACGTACCATTGGTCGGTGAGGAACGGCTCGATAACCACGCCGGAGCGGTCGCCGTGCGGCACCATGTGCGCATAGGGCTCGATCTTTGCGAGCAGACCCTGCTCTTCCAGCCGTGCGACTATTTTCTTACGCGCGACGAAACGGTCCTCGCCGTCGAGGGCGAGGGTTGCTTCGAGTTCGGGTGACGGCGGCAGGTCTTCGAGGAAGGCGCTGTTGTCGCGCAGGTCGAGCTTGGCCTCGACATCGAGCACACTGATCTGTTGCAAGTGGTGCCGCCGGCCGACCTCGAAATCGTTGAAGTCATGCGCCGGCGTGATCTTCACGGCGCCGGTGCCTTTTTCGGGATCAGAATATTCCTCGGCGATGATCGGAATGCGGCGGCCGACCAGCGGGAGGATCACCTGCTTGCCGACCAAGTGCTTGTAGCGTTCATCATCGGGATGCACCGCCACCGCGGTGTCGCCCAACATTGTCTCCGGCCGCGTAGTGGCGACGGTGATGAGCTCGCTCGTACCTTCGATCGGATATTTGATGTACCAAAGGTGACCCTTCTCCTCGATCTGCTGCACCTCCAGGTCGGAGATCGCTGTCAGGAGCTTGGGGTCCCAATTGACCAGCCGCTTGTCCTTGTAGATGAGCTTTTCATTGTAGAGCTGCACGAAGACCTTCATGACGGCCTTCGACAGTCCCTCGTCCATGGTGAAGCGCTCGCGCGACCAGTCGCAGGATGCGCCTAGCCGCTTGAGCTGCTTGACGATGGTGTCGCCCGACTCCGCCTTCCACTCCCACACGTGCTTGAGGAACGTCTCGCGCCCCATCTCGCGTCGGCCGAGCTGCTGGCCCTCCATCAGCTGCCGCTCGACCACCATCTGGGTAGCGATGCCGGCATGGTCAGTTCCCGGCTGCCAAAGCACATCCTTGCCGCGCATGCGCTCGAAGCGGCAGAGGATATCCTGCAGCGTGTTGTTGAGCGCATGGCCCATATGCAATGAGCCGGTGACGTTGGGTGGCGGGATGACGATAGAATACGGCGCACTTTCCACGCGCTCGGGCCGGCCCGCGCGGAAGGCACCTGCTTCCTCCCAAGCCCGGTAGATGCGGCCCTCGAATTGCGAAGGCTCATAAGTCTTGTCGATCGTCATTGGCGTTTTGTTTGCATAACGCGCGCGGTAGAAGGCCTGCCAAACAACATAGAGTCAACTTTGCCGGACCAGCGACCCTTCCCGCGCGGCAGCGCCACCAGCGCCATCGTCCTGCTTGCCATCGCCGGCTTTGCCACGCAAGCCATGGTGCGCGTGACCGATTCGCTGTTGCCGCAGATCGCCGCCGATCTCAATGCCAGCGTCGGCGCGACCGCGATCATAGTGACGATGTATCTTCTGGGCCATGGCTCGGTGCAGTTGGTCATCGGCCCGATCGGCGACCGCTTCGGCAAGTATTTCTGCATGGCCACCGCCGCCGCCGCGGCGTCCGTTCTGGTTGCGCTGTGCGGGCTGGCGGGATCGCTGCCGCAGCTGGTGGCGGCGCGCCTCGGCAGCGGCCTCGCGGCCGGCGCGATCATTCCGCTAGCGCTTGCTTTCGTCGGCGACGTTATCCCCTACCAGCGACGCCAGCCGGTGCTTGGCCGCTTCATCTCGGGGAATATCCTCGGCCAGTTGTTCGGCCAGGCCGCCGGCGGCGTGCTCGGCGACCATTTCGGCTGGCGCAATGTTTTCTTTCTGCTCGCCGGCCTGCTCGCGCTCTCCGCGCTGGGATTGTTCTACGAACTTGCGCGCAATCCGATCACGCACGCCAGCGCCGCGCCGGAGCAGAGCGGGAGCGGCCTGGTTGATAACTATCGCAAGGTGCTACGTTCGCCCTGGGCGCGCGCGTTGATTGTGTTCAGCTTCCTCGAATTCGGATTCATGTTCGGCGCCTTCACCTATGTCGGCGCTGACTTGCATTTACGTTTTGATGTGAGTTTCACGCTGGTCGGATTGTTCGTTGGCGCCTTCGCGGTCGGCGGCATCATGTACAGCTTGTTTGTCGGCGTCCTGGTCAACAGGCTCGGCCCGAGCGGCATCGCCATGACCGGCGGCCTGTTGTTGGCGCTCGCTTACCTCACGCTCGCCTTCGCGCCGACCTATTGGACTGCCCCGGCCGCAACAACTGCAATCGGGCTCGGCTTCTACATGCTGCACAATACGCTGCAGACCAACGCCACGCAGATGACGCCGGAAGCGCGCGGCACAGCGGTCGCGATCTTTTCCGCTGCGCTATATATCGGACAGACGGCCGGCGTCACGGCCGGCGGTGCGATCGTCGATCACTTTACTGCGGTGCCGCTGTTTGTCATCGCCGCGATCGCGATGTTGTTGCTGGGCTTATGGTTTGCGCGCGAGCTCAAACACCGCCACAGCGAAACGCAGGCACCTGTAAGCTAGGTGCCCCTCAGCCGCGCCCACGCGACACTCGTTCGATTTCGGCCCGCACGATGCGCTCGACCAAGCTCGGCAGATTGTCGTCGAGCCAAGATTTGAGCATCGGCCGCAGCATTTCCTTCACCAGATCTTCAAGCGTGCGCGCGTTCTGACCGAGAACGGTATGGGAGAGCGAATGGAACGCGCTGTCGACCGCCGCCATCGTCGAACTCGAGATGAGGCCGCGGTCCGGTGACGGCTGTGGCGCGCTTGCGGCGGCTAGCGGCGACGGCGGTGGTGGTAGTGGCGGTCGGCGCGCCTCTTCGATGATGCGCAGCGGCGGCCCGACAGGCGCGTCGGGCGCCCGCTCGGCGAACACCATGTCGGACGTGACGTCGATGGTGCGGAACGCCGGCGCTAGTCCCGGATTGACTGCCGGCGCTGCCGCCATCGCTTCGGTGAGGTCGAATGCGTCGGGTCCAGACGTCGCAGCAGCTGATGGATCGGCCAAGGTGCGTATGTCGTCCTGGCTATTGGCCAAAGCAGCGGGCGGCGGCGCCGGCGGAAGCGAGGGCATGGGCGACGCGGCAGCGGGCGCCGGAGAAGGCTTGGCGGCAGGCGGCTTTGGGACCTTAGCCGGCTTGTTAGCATCGTCATCGGCAATGATGCGCCGGATCGAGGCTAGTATTTCCTCCATCGAAGGCTCTTGAACCTTTGCCGGTTGAGTCATACCGAAGTTCCAAGCGAATCGTCGACTGAGTTATTGTTATACGCTAGGGACATGCACGTGTCGCAGGTTGGAAAACCGCCCAATGCAATGACCTGTGGACACTATTGCGGACACCGCAAGGCCAAAGCCGCTAACGC
>Ga0207764_100041_pt1 | contig 18348 bp, 15 predicted proteins | sample LuqExpMetageno52_FD_187810 | JGI IMG/M metagenome (GOLD analysis project Ga0207764, IMG submission 187810) | Tropical forest soil microbial communities from Luquillo Experimental Forest, Puerto Rico - Sample 52 (SPAdes) | ecosystem: Environmental > Terrestrial > Soil > Tropical forest ...
AGGCTACGTTCAGCGCGATGCGGGTTCTGGTTTGCTCACGCGAAAGCAGGTTACGTATAGTGCCGGCAAGAAGATCAGCGTCAAAACGGTGGCGACGAGAAGTCCACCCATGATCGAATAGGCCATCGGGCCCCAGAAGATCGTCGGCGCGATGGGTATCATGCCCAGTACCGTTGAGATCGCTGTGAGCATGATGGGACGAAAGCGCGACATTGCGGCTTCGACCACCGCGTCCCATATCCCCTTGCCCTCCGCTCTCTCGGACTCGATCTGATCGATCAGGATCACGGCGTTGCGTGCAATCATCCCGAGAAGCGCCAGGATTCCCAGGATGGCAACAAACCCGAGCGGCTTGTTGACGAGGAGCAGCGCGGCGACGACGCCGATCAGTCCCATCGGCGCAACACTCAGCACGAGGAACAGACGGCTGAAGCTCTGAAGCTGGATCATCAGGAACGTGACGGTGATGAGCAGCATCAGCGGAACCACTGCAAATACGGAAGCCTGCGATTGTGCGCTCTCCTCGACAGTGCCGCCCATCGCGACGTGGTAACCACTGGGTAAGCCGGCCTCGAACTTGGTCACGGTCGGGGCGAGCGCGGCAACCACGCTTTCCGGAGTGTTTCCGGGCGTCACGTCGGCCTGGATGGTTAAGGTCGGCACGCCGTCCCGGCGCCAGACCAGCGGAAGCTCCTGCTCGAAATCCAATGTCGCAAATTGGCCGAGCGGCACGGTTCGGCCGTTCGGCAGTGGGAACATCAGATTACGCAGGGTCGACAGCGAAACGCGTTGTGAGTCCTTGGCCCGCATAACGAGGTCGACCAGATAAATGCCGTCGCGCACTTGGGTGATCGGCAGCCCTGACATCACGGTGTTAAGGACCGTGGCGATCGACTCTGAGCTCAGGCCGAGGAGTCTTGCCTGGTCCTGATCGATGCGAACGCGGACCTGCCGGGCGGGCTCCATCCAATCGAAATTGATCCGCCGCGTCCGGCCGTCAGCGGCAACGGTCTGGGCAAGCTGCAATGCGATCTCCCGGACCTTGTTGATGTCCGGTCCGCTGACCCGGTATTGCAAAGGCCAGCCAACGGGCGGCCCGAGCTCCAGCGGTGCAATACGCGTAATGGCGTTGGGAAATTCTTCTTGGAGCATGCGCTCGAGTTTTTCACGCAGCCGTTCGCGGGCGCCGACGTCCTTGGCGATGACCACGAACTGGCTGAAGAAGGGGTTTGCCAGCTCAACGCTGAGCGGCAGATAGAACCTGATTGCACCGCGCCCGATATTTGTGCTCCAGCGCTCGACATCGGGATCGTTCTTGAGGACTGCCTCGATCTTAGCTGCGGCGTCGCTGCTCGCGTAGATTGAGGCATTCTGCGGCAGCCTTAGGTCGACCAGGAGTTCCGGCCGGTCCGAGGACGGAAAGAATTGCCTCGGCACCGACGGAAGGGCCAAGAGGGCTACGCCGAAGCAAGCGAGCGTCAACAGAATGGTGAGCCAGCGCATTCTCATCGCCGCGATGAGCATGCGGCGAAAGATGCGGAGCATGAAACCCGGCTCGGACGATTGCTGCACCGTCGGCTTGGCCAGGAACGCGACGCCTAGAAGCGGGATGAAGATAACCGCAACCAGCCAGGACGCTAGCACCGCGATGCCGACCACGGCAAAGATCGAGAACGTGTATTCGCCGGCGGAGCTCTTAGCGAAGCCGATGGGTACGAAACCGGCCATAGTGACGAAGGAGCCAGTTAACATCGGAAACGCTAGCGTCTGGTAGGCGAAGGTGGCCGCCTTTTCCTTCTCATCACCCGCTGCAAGCCGCATCGTCATAGCGTCGATCGTGCTCATAGCGTCGTCGACGAGCAGCGTTAACGCGATGATGAGTGCGCCGAGCGAAATACGCTGCAGGTCGATGCTAACAAATTGCAAGATCGGAAAGACGAGCGCTAGCGTCAGCGGGATCGAGCAGGCGACGATTGCACCAGCTCGAAGCCCGAGGCTGATGACACTCACCGCCATGATGATGGCGATCGCTTGCCAAAGCGAGGCCATAAACTCGCCAATTGCGGTCTGGACCACTGACGATTGGTCCGCCACCAGAACCGGCTCAATCCCGACCGGTAGATCGGCGGTGATCTCGTTCATAGTCCGGCGAATGTTCTGCCCGAGCGCCAAGATGTCGCCGCCCTCCCGCATCGCGATGGCAAGCCCGATCCCCGGTTTGCCGTTAATGCGGAAAATCGGCTGCGGCGGATCAACGAAGATTCGTCTGACCTCGGCAATATCGCTCAGGCGGAGCAGCCGGCCGTTCGCAGCAATGTTTATGTTCAGAAGGTCGCGCTCAGATTCGAAGGCGCCCGATACACGGAGCATGAGTCTTTCATCGCCAGTTTCCAGCGTCCCGGTGGGGCTGACCGCGTTTTGCGCCTGAATGGCGGCGATGAGCGCCGCGCGGTCGATACCAAGGCCAGCGAGTTTTTCAGTGGAGAACTCGATTATGATCTGCTCGTCCTGTGCGCCAAGGACTTCGATCTTGGATACGTCGGGAACGTTTAACAGGCGCGTGCGGATCTTCTCAACATGGTCACGAAGCTCGCGGTGGGTGAAGCCGTCTGAGGTGAAGCCGTAGATGATACCGAACGTGTCGCCGAACTCGTCATTGAAACCTGGACCGACGACACCCGAGGGCAGGGTATGGCGCATGTCGCCTACACTCTTCCGGACGTGATACCAGATATCGGGTACTCTCTTGGGCGGCGTGCTGCCTTTCAGGTTTACAAATATGGTTGTGGAGCCCGCGCGGGTAAAGCTGCGCAGGAAGTCGAGGTTCGGCGTCTCCTTGAGGGTTTGCTCAAGGCGATCGGTCACCTGGTCGAGCGTTTCGTCGAGGGTTGCACCCGGCCAAGCGGCCTGGACGATCATCGTCCTGAAAGTGAACGCAGGGTCTTCATTGCGGCCGAGGCGGAAATACGACATCAGGCCCGCCGCCACGGTGATCAGCATGCAGTACACCACGAAGGAGCGATGGTTCAGCGCCCATTCGGAAAGATTGAATCGCATCATTTCGCCGCTTCCAGCAGGCGGACCTTTTGTCCAGGATGTAGAGCCTGAACCCCCGCAGTCACGACGATGTCTCCCGTATCGAGCCCATTGGCGATCGCGACGGTTGTGGGATTATGGCGAAGTACTTCGACATTGCGCAGCGATACGACGAGGCTCGTCGGATCGACCAGCCAAACGGCAGGTTGACGATTATGTTCGGTTAGTGCGCTCGCGGGTATCTCTATGGTCGGCGCGGTCTCAAGTTGCATGCGCCCAATGACGGTCGCGCCGAGGCGCATGGCGGCGGGCGGATCGGTTAGGCCGACCTTGACTTCGAAGGTCCTGGTGACCGGATCGGCCTGCGGAGATACCTCACGCACGCGCCCGACTGTGTGCACGCCTGGGTCATCTGTAAGGCTCACATCGATGAGTGGCTCGCGCGGAGCCAATCTAAGGACTTGGCCGGACACGTCGAATACCGCATCGCGCCCGCCTTTTGGTGCCATGCGGATGATCTGTTGACCCGCCTGCACAACCTCGCCGGGCTCCGCCGCGGTCGCGACTACGACGCCGCCAGCGTCCGCCCTCAATTCGGTATCGTGCACGCGATCCTGAGCAATGTGTAGCTGTGCTTCGGCGGTTTCTAACTGGGCACGCGCGGTATCGCGGGTCTGCTCAGCGCGCTCATATTGAACCCGCGATGCAACGTCCCGTGCCAGAAGGAAGCGCTGGCGTTCATAGTTGTTTTGCGCTTCGTTGAGCTGCGACCGGGCCGCCGCAACGGCTGCTTCCGCCGACCGCAACGCGTTTAATTCGTTGTGCGGCTCAAGCTTGGCCACGATCTGCCCTGGCTCGAGCATGTCGCCGACATTGGGGCCGCGTTCGATCATACGACCACCGATACGAAACGACAGCCGGGTTTCGTTCTCGGCCTCGATGCGGCCGGTATAGCTGACGGTTTCCCCGATGTCGTGCTTGACGGCCGTCACGGTGCGCACCGGCCGTACTTCGGCCTTCGGCGTTTCGTCCTGGCGCTGGCACGACGATAGCAGGATCGCGACCGTAATCGACGCTATCGCGGTCCAAGCCCCTCGACTTTCGAGTTCCATGCAGTGCTCACAAAATGCCGCCGACTGATGGTCTGCACAACAACCGGTCGAGAGCGGAGGGCGGGCTTAATGCAGTTTGTGACGACATTAGTGTCCTTCCCCGTTGTGTCGTTACTGACTATGAGCATTGCCGCAAAGAACACGTGGCAATCGCGGCGACGTCAGGAGCGCGAGAGGATACCGCTCTTGGCATTCGAAACGACTAATCTTTAGGTATTATTATTATATTCTAGAGTTCAGGCGCGCTTTGTAATCTTGCCAGATAGGATCTGGGCTCAGCGCGTAGTTGGTTGTCTGATTGCTGGCGCGGGCATGACAATCTTGACACAGATCTTGAGAGCCAGACAGGAGCACAGCGCTGCTGGATTGGGCGGCTAACGACCCGGCCATATCTGACGAAGGCCATCGCTCGCCACGTATAAGACCAAGAAGTAGTACAGAATGTAGAGATTGTATGTCTGGCCGTCGCCGGTATAGAGCAGTCGCGTGCGGCCAGCGAGCGCGCCGACAGCGCCTCCGAGCCCCGCCCAGAATTCGTTTGCCCACGGCGGGGTTAACAACGTGAAGACGCGCCTGCACGTCTCGTAGACGCCGGCCGGAGAGCGGCCGCGGACCTGTGGCCAGCCGGCCGTTCTCAGCAGCCAGAAGAGCCCGAACAAGACCGCCGCGGCAGCAACCGCGAACACCATCGTCGGCACAGGGTTCCAGTAGCCGTAGATCAATTCGAGCGACATGCCCTGCCACACCAGGGTCGATGCGAACTGGGGATCGATCGCCCTAGAGATCGGCTCGATTAAGAGCTTGGGAAAGAAAGACATCACGACGATGCCTGCGATCAAGAGATACTGCGGGACCAGCAGGGCGATCGGCGCATCGGCGATCCTGTCGTATCCGGCCTTGCGCGGGCCGAGAAAGATCGCCTGGATGAAGCGTGCCATGTAGAGGAAGCCTACGAAGGTTGCCAGAAGCGTCATGATCGCGGGCCCGTACCAGCCCTTCTCGATCATCGCGCTCAGGAGGAGCCACTTGGCGCCGAAGCCCGCGAGCGGCGGCAGGCCTGACATGGCCACGATCGCGATGGTCGCTGCAGCGAACGTGAGCGGCATGACCGGCGCGAGTCCACCTAGATCGGCCAACAGGCGCCGGCCTGTGCGCAGAATGAGCGCCGCGGCGGTGAGGAATAGGATGCCCTTCACCATCAGATGATTGGCGATGAGATAGAGCGCGGTGACCCAGCCGAGATGGCTCATCAGCGCGATTGCCGCCATGATGTAGCCGAGCTGGCTCATGCTCGAATAGGCCAGCATGCGCTTTATGTCGTCCTGGCGCACCGCCAGCACGGCCCCCGCGAGCGTGGTTAGCATGCCGATCCATCCGAGGACATGTGCGAGATTGAGCGTGACCTCCGAACGGATGGCGAGATAGGTCCCGACCAGCAGGCCGAACATCGATGCCTTGCTGACGACCGCCGAGAGTAGCGCGGACACATCATCGTCAGCTTCCGCATAGGCGTCTGGCAGCCAGACATGGACGCCGACGGCCCCCGCCTTGATCAGGAGCCCGATTGCCAGGAGCAGAAAGACTGGGACGTTCTCTGGTCCCGCCGCGCGCAGCGTCGCGAGCGCCGTGCTGCTGGCTGCCGCATCCATCAATGCGAATCCGGCGAGCAAGAAGAACGCAGCCGCCAGCGAGAACAGCAGGTAGCGCAACGCATGAATCGCGGCCTCGCGCCGCCGCAAGATAAGAAAGTAGGACGATAGGGTGATCAGCTCCCAGATGAAAAAGAACTCGAGGCTGGTCGAGGCCCGCGGCAGGGCCGCCAGCGATAGCAGCATGATGGCGAGCAGCGGGCAAAAGCCTGGCCTGCGGTCGCGCCGCTCGAGACAGGCGATCGACACGACCAAGCCGCCCGCGAGCAGCAGAACCGCGAACAGGAGGTTGATGCCTGACAGGTCGCGGATGAGCCACAGGCCGCCAACCAACACCGCCGCGAGAGCGATCATGCCGTTCACCCGCGCGTCCAGCCGCTCGAGCGGGTAAAGTGCGAGGCCCGCGGCAAGCGGCACTAACACCCACGGTGAGGTGATGCCCGCGAGGATCGCCGTCAGGTAACCGCACCCAACCAGCAGCACGGCCATCGCGAACACGGGCAGCAGCTCAATCCCGTTGCGCGGCGACTCGTCGGCATTGGCGGGCGAATGGACGATCCGACCGAACCAGCGGAATAGATAGGTCGCTTCGAGCAGCGAGCCGGTGAGCACGATCACGATCCAGACATAGCGCTGGCCCGCTGCCAGGCTCAGGACCAGTTGCCACTTCGCCCAGAAGCCCGGGAACGGTGGCAATCCGGAGATCGCAGCCAAGAGAATGCCAAACAGGAGGATTGCGCCGGGTTGTCCAGAGAGTGACGACCAGTCGAGCAGACGCTTTCCGCCGACATGGCCCGCCAGCCAGAACAGCCCGACCTTGGCGAACAGGTGATTGACGAACAGGCCGCCGACCACGAGGTAAAGAACGGAGCCTTCGGCTTGAAGCTCTTGCAGAAGACACGCAGCGAGTGTCATGAGGCCCATCTGGGCGATCGACGAATAGCCGAGCAGTCGTTGTGCTCTGGTCTGCCGCAGCCCGATCAGGTTCGAAAACAGGAACGTGACCGCGCTCAGCGCGGCAATGAGCTCAAGCTGGCTGTCGAACAGCGGCAACAGCTTCAGCAGCGCAAAGAACACGCCGGCCGAAACGCCTCCCGAAATGAGCGCCGCGACGTCACCACGGGCGGTCTCGTATACATCCAGACCCCATCCGTTTGCGGGAAACGGTTTGAGCTCGAGCAGCAGGCAGGCGAGCAGAAACATCAGGGCAGCGAATCCGATGGGCCCGGCGACGGTCTCTCGCCCGGCAATCAGATCGTCGATGTTGAGAATCCCGCTCGCCGCATAGAGCAGTATCGTGCCAATCAGGAAGAAGGTCGACGCCAGGACCGTCGCCATCAGGTATTTGAAAGCCGCCGACAGCGCAGCAGGCGTATCCTGCAGGCTGAGCAGCCCGTAGGTGGCGATCGAGACCATCTCCAAGAACACGAACAGATTGAACAAGTCGCGGGTCATCACCATGCCCTGGATGCCCGTGACCAGCAGGAGGTAGAGCAACATGGTGCCGTACTTTTTGTGCGTGAACGCGCCGGCGCCGAGCAGCGCGACCAGGTTGATGCATAACGCAAAGACCGCCTCGAGGAGGCCCATCCGCAGATTGATGGCATAGGGCGGGTTCGCGCCGCCGGTTAGGATGTCGATTGGCGCCGCGCCTTGCACAAGCCGCCACAGCGAGACGCCCGAAATCAGCGTCATCGCGGCCAGCGCGAGCACGAACGCCGCGGCGAGCCACCTGCGCCCCAGACGATCGACCAGCGGGATTAGGAAGGCGCCGCCGAGGCCGACGATGAAGATGTTGAGCGGATTAAGGGCGCTGCTTACCATTTCGACTCGGTGAAGGCGTCGATCGAGAGCGTCTTTTTGGAGTCGTAGAGCCGGATCGCATAGGCCAGCATGATCGCCGTGACGGCAAGCCCGATCACAATCGCGGTCACGACCAGCGCCGACGGGATCGGGTCGACGGCTCGCGCCGGTGCTTCGGCCACGTTCAAGGCGCGATCCATGATCGGCGCCGTGCCGTTCGCGACATAGCCGATTGCCACGATGAAGATATGCGTACCCGTGCCCATCAGCGAGAAGCCGATGACGATCCGCAGGATGTTGCGATGTGTCAACATGCCCCAGACCCCGATCAGGATCAGCGCGAGGCCGGTGGAAAGAACAACGGTAGAGATCATTGGCTGCCTCTTTCAGTGGAGAGCTCAGGCCGGAACCGGTCGATGATGACGCTGAGTTCGCAGCCGACCTTGATGCCCAGCAGGATCGAGAGCACCGGAATCGCGCCCGCACTGAAGAACGCGCCGAACTGACCAACCGGCAGCACCCGATTGTCCAGGAATCCGCCGGCGACGATCATTCCGGCGACGCCGACGAGAACGAAGAGCACGCCCGCGACCGACTCGGTGTAGCTGAGAAAGTCGAGATCGAGTCGCCGGTGCGGGTCGGCGAGCAGCAGGAGGATCACGCTCGACGCGATCACCGCTCCACCCTGGAATCCTCCGCCCGCTGACAAGTGGCCGTTCATGATGATATAGGCCGCAAAGATCGCGATCAGCGGCACGAGCATCTGCGCGCCGGTCTGCACGATCTCGCTGGCCGGCCGAGGCGGCTCCGGCGCCTCCCCAGGCGAACTTTCATTGCGCCGTCCGCGCGCGGCCAGCACTAGGCCGACGCCCGCCGCTACCATGAACAGCACCGCCACCTCGCCGAGCGTGTCGAAGGCCCGATAGGTCAGAAGAATCCCGGTGATGACGTTGGCCGCACCGAGATCCCGTGGCACAAGTTCGACGTAGCGCTTCGCCAGCGGCAGCAGCGACTGACGCTCGGCGTAGTGGGCAGCAAGGTTCGCGAACACGAGCCCAAACAAGGCGACGGCGAGGACGATGGCAGCGCGCCGGATCATGAGCGGCCCCGTATCCGCTCGGGGGCGTCCCGGAGCGCGTCGACCACCGTCTGCGGCGTCATCGAAATCCGGATTCGATATGCCGCCCGCGCCAGCGCGTGCGAGGACACCGGATTGGTCATCAGCACAAAACAGATGAGGATCACGAGCTTCAGCGTCCAACTCGGGTGATAGAAGGCGAGTCCCGCGAGTACCAGCGTGTTGCCGAGAGTGGACGCCTTGGTGCCGGCCTGCATGCGAGTGTAGGCGTCAGGCATCCGCAACATGCCGAGCCCAGCCGAGAAATGGAACACGGCGCCGGCAAGGACTAGGAGGCTACCGATCAGCTCCGCCATGCCGAGTCCTCCGCGCCAGCGGTCCGGCGGATCGCATAGAGGAAGATCAGTGTCGACAGGCCGGAGCCGATCGACGCCTCGGTCATCGCAACGTCCGGTGCCCCAAGCACCACGTAGCAGACTGCCGCGAACAGGCTCGCGAGCCCGCCGCTCACCATCGCGGCCATAAGGCTAGCGAGGCGAACTGCCAGGAGGCCGCTCGCGATGATGCTGGCGCAGAGCAGGTAGACCACTAGCTCGCGCATGGTGCTAGAACCCTCGTTCGAGATAGCGGGCGACCGCCAGCATGGCCAGGAAACTCAGCACGCCGTAGACCAGTGCCACGTCGAGGTAAATGAATCGGCCGGCAACGTGCGCATCGAGCGCGATTAGCGAGATCGACACGACGGTCAGCAGGTCGACTGCCGCAACACGGTCGACGAGCGTGTAGCCGAGCATAAGGCGCAGCACACCGAACGCGACGCCGAAAAAGATCAGCACCGCGGAGACGACCAGGATGCCTTCAGCCAAAGGTTTTCTCCAGGTGCTCCTCGAACGGGCCGGCGATGATGCGCGTTACCTCGTGGGGATCGGTGGTCTTCACATCGAGCCAGTGAACAAACAAACTATCCTCGTCGATGTCGATCACCAAAGAGCCAGGCGTCAGCGCGATCGAGTTCGCGAGTGCGAGTCGACCCACCGGCGTTTTCAGCCTGGTCTTGATCTCCACGACGCCAGGATTGATGTCGATGCGCGGCGCGTACACGTAACGCATCATGTTGATGTTGGCGCGCACGAGCTCGACCGCAAAGACGCCGGTGAACCGGACGAAGTGATAAAGCCGAGAGGGGGAGAACCGGACGTCCCGCCACGCGTTGGAATTGCGGATAAGCAAGTAGGCCAGCACCGCCGAAATCAGCGCGCCGGTCACGAGCGACTCGGGTGCGAGGGACGAGTTTGCGGCGAACCAGATGAAAGTCAGGAGAATCCAGAGCCAAACGAATCCGCCCGCTGCCCTCGATCCGTGATCATCCGTTGCCATCTGTCAGCAACTCCCCGCTACAAGGCAGCCCCCGACGACACGAACGCTATTTCGCGTCAAGCTGAAAATCAACCACGCAAGCGTGCGACCCTGACGTACAAGAAGCGTCCAAGATGCTGCAGCGTAATGCGTATTGCTCCGCTGTCGCCCCAAACTGAAAAAAATGCAAATAGGGCGAATGTCGAGACAACAGAACTTGCCGTGGCACGCACCTACGAGTTCTCCTATAATGCTAAAGCCTATAGCGATTGCACCTTGCGGACCTGACGCTCGGGCTCGGCAAGGTAGTGCGCGATTACCTTAACTTGAGCGTTCATCGCTCGACCGTGTCAGGGAGAATAGTCATGGATCTAAAGAAAAGGGTTGCTATCGTCACCGGAGCGGCAAGTGGCATCGGCAAGGAGATTGCGGTGCTTCTTGCGCAGCATGGCGGTGTTCCAGTGATCGCCGATCTTGATCTTAAAGCCGCCGAGGCGACCGCCAAGGAAATTCGGAGCAAAGGCGCTGACGCTTTCGCGGTCGCGATGAACGTGACCGACGAAGCGCAGGTAGAAAAGGGTGTCGCAGATACGATCACCAAGTATGGCAAGGTTGATATTCTTGTCAGCAATGCAGGCATTCAAATCGTTTACCCGTTCGTCGACTTCCCCTTCAGCGATTGGAAAAAGATGCTCGCGATTCATCTCGATGGGGCGTTTTTGACGACGAAAGCCTGCCTCAAGCACATGTACGCCGCGAACTATGGGCGTGTGATTTACATGGGATCGGTGCATTCGCATGAGGCGTCCGTGCTCAAAGCTGCGTACGTGACCGCCAAACATGGCCTTTTGGGCCTGGCCCGTGTTCTCGCCAAGGAAGGCGCGGAGCACAACGTAACGGCCAACGTCGTCTGCCCTGGTTTCGTGCGTACTCCTCTGGTCGACAAGCAGATTCCGGAACAGGCAAAGGAGCTCGGCATCTCCGAGGCGGAGGTTGTCAAGAACGTCATGCTGAAAGAAACAGTCGATGGCCAGTTCACGACTACCAGCGATGTCGCCGATACTGTGCTCTTCTTAGCCGCCGCAACCAGCAATGTTTATACGGGACAATCGCTGGTGGTCAGTCACGGCTGGTTCATGCAGTAGGTCGCCGTTTATCGCGATAACTCGCGAGTTTGCATCGCATGATTCGAGGTCCCAGTTTGGGAGCTTGAATCATGCCTCGGCTAACGCCCGCAACATAGCCCGGGACTTTCGGTATTGGCCTTAGGTCAGACGTGGCAAAGTCGACGCGACTGACCCGAAGGCGACATAGCTGAGCGTTGTCCTTGGTCCAATAGGGTTACTTCCTTAACTTCGTAATATGGGCCGCCATGTCGGGATCAAGCCGTACCCTGTAGACAGCATTTCGGCACTTGAGAATCCACACCGCTGAGTCTCCTTTGGAACGCTTCACATCACGCGTCACTGTGATCGCCTGATCGCATTCGTAGCCTTGGCTGCGGACTTGATCCGCTATGTCACCGATGGGCGTCTGTGAATTGGATGAACAGGCCATTCCAATTAGAATGCCAAAAATTGCGACGACGAGCCTCGCCGTTCTAAAGTTTAGCGCACGTAATTGTTGCTTGTTGTCCATGGAACTTGCCCTCTTTGCGAATGGTCATGATGTGTTCGCCACACATTGCTATCGCTGCCAGAGATTTCATGACTGACCGATGATTTAAATATCTTCCGGATAAAGTTACCCCCTCGCCCTGGTTCATTTACAGTATCTAATTCAAGTGCAAACAGCTCGAACGTCGCTCAATGGGTGCCCAAGTAAGTTTATGATGATCTGGCTATAGTGGTACGGGCGTACGGAAATTCGCAGTCGACCATCAACGGTATATTCCGAATGTCCTTAGGTATAGTTCACCCAACCGTATCGTTTTGATAACGAATCAAACGGGCGGGCACTCCCACGCCTTACGGCTCCCAAGACTTCCATCATTCAGGAGAAGGCGATGGTGAAACTGCCAAAACCGTTCACACGTGCTGCTTCGCGCGGGCTACTAGCAGGCGCCGCATTGCTAGCATTGGGGGGTGTAACTGCTTTCGCGCAGCAGATCACCGGCACGCCGGGCGCGCCGAGCGCAACGACAACCATTCAGGGTGACCAGCTCCCCCCGCCACCGCCGAAATTCGGCGGCAAGATCGGGCGCACAACCGCAGACTCGAGGCCCTACTGGCCGCCGCGCGTCGAACCGCCTAAAGGCGCGCCGAATATTCTACTGATAATGACTGATGATGCCGGCTATGGCGTTGCGAGCACTTTCGGCGGCGTCATTCCAACGCCTGCACTCGATCGCATCGCCCACGACGGCCTGCGCTACACCAACTTTAATTCGACCGCACTGTGCTCGCCGACCAGAGCTGCGCTAATTACTGGCCGCAACCATCACTCCGTCGGCTTCGGCGTCATCTCCGAGATCGCCACCGGCTACCCCGGCTACAACAGCATTATTCCTCCCGACAAAACAACGATCGGTCGAATTCTCAAAGACAACGGTTACCGCACAGCGTGGTTCGGCAAGGATCACAACACGCCGGCGTTCGAGGCCAGCCAGGATGGGCCGTTCGACCAGTGGCCGATCGGCATGGGCTTCGAGTACTTCTACGGTTTCGTCGGTGGCGATGCTGACCAGTGGACGCCGAATCTGTTCCGGAACACCACGCAGATCTATCCGTTCCAAGGCCATCCAGGCTGGAACCTGACCACCGGAATGGCGGACGATGCAATCGACTATATGAACCGCATCAACGCACTCGCTCCAGATCAGCCTTTCTTTGTCTACTACGTGCCGGGCGGCACGCATGCGCCGCACCAGCCGACTCCGGAGTGGATCAAGAAGATCAGCGACATGCATCTCTTTGACCAGGGATGGAACAAGCTGCGCGAAACGATCTTCGAGAACCAGAAGAAACTCGGTGTGCTTCCGAGTGACGCCAAGCTTACTCCATGGCCGAAGGACATTCTGAAGGAGTGGGACCAGCTTACCCCTGACGAGAAGAAGATGTTCATTCGTCAGGCCGATGTCTTCGCGGCTTACGCGGCTTACACCGATCACGAGATCGGCCGGGTCATCCAGGCGGTCGAGGACATGGGCAAGCTCGACAACACGCTGATCATCTACATCGAGGGTGACAACGGCACCAGCGCCGAGGGCACGCTACTGGGCACGCCGAACGAGGTGGCGATGTTCAACGGTGTTGAGGTTCCGGTCGAGGATCAGCTCAAGTACTTCTACGACGTTTGGGGCTCCGACAAGACCTACAACCACATGGCGGTACCGTGGGCGTGGGCATTCGACACCCCGTTCACCTGGACCAAGCAGATCGCCAACCACCTCGGGGGTATCCGGCAAGGTATGGCGATCTCATGGCCAAAGGTAATCAAGGACAAAGGCGGCATTCGCAACCAGTTCCACCACATGATCGACATTGTGCCGACGATCCTGGAGGCCGCCCATATCCAGCAGCCAAAGATTGTCGATGGCATCAAGCAAAGCCCGATTGAGGGTGTCAGCATGATGTACACTTTCGACAACAAGAACGAGAAAGCGCCATCGACGCACCACGTTCAGTACTTCGAGATGCTCGGTAACCAGGGGATCTATCAGGACGGATGGATGGCCGCCACCAAGGTCATGCGCCCGCCATGGGTCCAAAGCGCCACCGAAGTCAGCGCGTTGAACTATCCTTGGGAGCTGTATGATTTGAACAAGGACTGGTCGCAGTCAGAAGATCTTGCGGGCAAATATCCAGAAAGACTCAAGCAGATGCAGGCGCTGTTCTGGAAGGAGGCAGAGAAATATCAGGTACTGCCGATCGACAATTCGTACCTAGCAAGGATCATTACACCTCGGCCAAGCATTACCGCTGGGCGCAGCGAATTTGTCTGGACGCGTCGGCAGACGGGCATTCCAATGGGCGATGCGCCTTCGGTACTGAACGCCTCCTACATCTTCAAAGCCGATGTGGAGATTCCTCAAGAAGGTGCCGAGGGGATGCTAATTACTCAAGGCGGCCGCTTCGGTGGCTACGGTTTCTATGTTCTAAAGAACAAACCCGTCTTCCTCTGGAACCTGCTCGATCTGAAGCGTGTGAAATGGGAAGGTGCCGACGCACTTACGCCGGGTAACCACGTCATTGAGTTCGACTTCGATTACGATGGCCTCGGAATGGGCACCTTGGCATTTGGGAGCTTCTCCGGAGTCGGTCGGGCTGGCGTCGGTATTCTGAAAGTGGACGGCAAAGAGGTCGCTCGGCAGACGATGGAGCGGACAATTCCGTTTATCCTGCCGTGGGATGAGGGCCTCGACGTTGGCTCCGACACGCTGACTGGAGTGAACGATGCCGACTACCAGCCTCCGTTCAACTTCACTGGTAAGCTCAATAAAGTTACCTTGACCATCAATCGGCCCAAACTGTCGCCGGATGATATCAAGAAACTTCAAGAGGCGCAGCGCAACAACAAGGTGAGTGAGTAATCGTCTCCCTGCGCGGGTCAGCAAAGTCGCCCGCGCAGCGCTATCCGGAAATTCAAATCAGCTGGCGATGATGCGGCTCCATCGCCAAGCACTGGTCCCGTCTAGTACCGCAGAGGAGAACTACAAATGAGTGATCTCGTTGAAATCGTATTTCCGACAGAGGCGAAGGCCGAGGAAGTCCGTCAGAAACTCCTGGGAATGCAGAAGGAATACCTAATCGAATTGGGCGATGCGGTGATCGCGGTGAAGGACGCCAAGGGCCGCGTCAAGTTGAACCAGCTAATCAACACTACCGCTGCGGGGGCGGTTTCTGGCACGTTTTGGGGCACGCTGATTGGCCTAATTTTCCTGATGCCGCTGGCAGGCGCTGCCATCGGCGCCGCTTCCGGCGCAATCGGCGGTGCTTTGACCGATGTTGGACTCAATGACAAGTGGATGAAGGATGCCGCGGCCGCCATCAAGCCGGGCGAAGCGGCGCTATTCCTGCTGGTGCGCAAAGTCACCGGAGACAAGGTGCTTGAGGGACTCAAGGGCGAGGGCGGCAGAGTGATGAGGACCTCGCTTGACCACACCAAGGAAGCGGCGCTGCAGGCGGCTCTCGCCGGCGTCGAGGCAGCAGTGCCGCCGGCGGCCTCCGCCGCCTGAGAAGGGAAGGCAGCAACTGCCTCCAGTACCGATCTATTGCTGCGCTCCCGGTGCACCTTGCACCGGGGCCAGCTGATGCTGGAAAACAAATAAGCGCTGACAAAGCTGCGGCGGGCTTATTATCCCGCCGCCACTGTCATTTACCAATTCGGTTCGTCTACCTAACTATGTTTGGTGGCGGTATCTGTAGTGCTTCCGCGGCACTTGGCTCTCCGGACCATACCAGCCCGAAAAGCGCGGATTGTGGTTGCAAAAGCCGCGATTGCCGGCGAGCACATTGGGCACGCATTGTTCGATTGTAGCGTACTGGCAGTCCCAATAAACATCGCCTGTGCCAAGACTAATCACCGCACACCACGGAGCATTGCCTACTTGGGCCAGCGCCGGTTTCGGGCCGAACGCCATAACAGGAAGCAGGACGGCCCCGAGGTAAATTATGCGCTTCATCTTCAGCCTCATCGGTTGCCGATAATAATAACACCAAACAGCCCCGTTTAGGTTCAGCTAGTTTAGGTTCAGCTAGTTGCCAAATGTTTTCGGACTGCCTTCAAACGCGTTATGCGTGATCGAGCTATTACGAACGGAAATCAAATTCGGCCAGCGCAAAGGTCGGCACGTCGATACCATTCGATTAACTGATGAAATTTATGCATATCTAAAATTGTGACAGACATAAGACACTGCCATCTTGCATTGAACTCAACCGCAAGTTTCTATACGAACGTATAAGCTGAATGTACGTTCGTTGAATTGACGAAAATTCTGGTCGGAAGCCGCGCTCATTTTTTGGTTTGCATTCGCGTCCTAATTTTTTTAATCGTTGCGACTACGAAAATCTTCCGAAAAAAACATAGTTCAAACATCTCTTTAAACATCAGGGAGATCTGAAAATGAATATCGGCAGGACGATTGGCCTTGCTGCGTTCGCACTTACTGCCGTGGTGGCGAGTATGCCGGCAGCCGCGCAACAGCAGCGAAAACCCAACATCCTTGTGATCATGGGCGACGATGTTGGTTGGTTCAACGTCGGCGCTTACCACCGCGGCATCATGTCGGGGAAGACTCCCAACCTCGACGGGCTAGCCGCACAGGGCATGATATTCACTGACTACTATGCCGAGGCGAGCTGCACGGCAGGTCGCGCCAATTTCATCACAGGCGAATTGCCGATCCGCACTGGTCTGACCACGGTCGGTCAAGCTGGCGCAGATGTCGGCATTCCAGATCAGGCCGTGACCTTAGCCACCGTTCTCAGGTCGCTCGGCTACGAGACTGGACAGTTTGGCAAGAACCACTTGGGTGACCTGAACAAGTATTTGCCCACTGTGCATGGCTTCGATGAATTCTTCGGTTACTTATATCACCTCGATGCGATGTCCGATCCATACTGGTACGACTACCCGCAAGACTGGATCGACAAGTATGGCCCCCGCGACCTGATCCATTCCTACGCAACCAATGTGGACGACGCCACGGTGATGCCGCGCTGGGGCAAAGTTGGCAAACAGCGCATCGTCGATGAAGGACCGCTTGCGCCGTTCCCGAACATGGCCGGGATGCAGAATTGGCAGGAAGGGCGTAAGGCCAAGTACGACATGGAGACCTTCGATAGCGTGCTGGTGAAAGCTAGCGAGGACTTCATGGACAAAGCAAAAAAAGATGGCAAGCCGTTCTTCATCTGGCACAACACCACACGTATGCACGTGTTCACTTACATCCCGCCGAAGTACCAGGCGATGATGAATGCCACGAGCAACTACGGTCTCGAAGAGGCTGGCATGGCGCAGATGGATGACGCCATCGGCGATCTGTTGAAGCACTTGCAGGACATCGGCGAAGCCGACAATACCATCGTCATCTTCACCACCGACAATGGCGCCGAAGTGTTCACTTGGCCCGACGGCGGCATGACACCGTTCAAGGCCACCAAGGGCACGAGCTTCGAAGGCGGCTTCCGCGTACCGGCGATCATTCGCTGGCCCGGTCACATAACACCGGGTTCGGTAGAGAACGGTATCTTCTCAGGGTTAGACTGGTTCCCAACGCTCGCCGCTGCGGCCGGCAATCCGAACGTTACAGACCAGCTATTGAAAGGGGTGACGCTGGAAGGCCGCAACTACAAGAACCATCTCGACGGCTACAATCAGATGGATCTTTTGACTGGCAAGGGACCTTCCGCTCGCCATGAACTGTTCTACTTTGCGGGTCCGCATCTCGGGGCTCTCCGCATCGACGACTTCAAGTTTCAGTTTTTCCAGCAACCCTACGGCTGGCCGGGAGAAAAACTCACGACCGACATGCCCACCATCGTCAACCTTCGCCAAGACCCGTTCGAGCGGACGCCGTCACTCCGCGGTCAAAGTCTAAACGATGCTGGTGGCGGCTACATGAACGACTTCATGGCTCGTGAGTTCTGGCGCTTCGTGTTGGTTCAGCAGGAGGTAGCAAAACTGGCGGCAACGGCCATCGACTATCCTCCGATGCAGGCACCGGCGACCTTCAACCTTGATGCGGTAAAACGCGAGGTTGAGGAAAAGCTCCAAACGCACCAAGGCGATTAGTCGAATTGAACCATCGGCGGGCGCACCTTCGGGAGTGCCCGTCGAGGTTTCAAGGCCAGGCTGTGGCTTACATCCCGCCAAAGCGATAATTTAAGCCGGCCCGTATTTCACTATGATGTGAGATATCGAGGGATACTGCGGTGAGGTAGAGGTATTCAAGCTTCGCGCTCAGGTTGGGCGTAAATCCATATTCGACGCCTGCCCCGAGAGCCGCGCCAACCTGCTTGTTCGTGCCTGAACAATTGAGAATGACAAAGTTCGCGCAGGGCTGGGCCAGAGCCGGCGTGAAGCTGGTTTTGGCGCCCAAAATGGCCAAACCTCCGGTCGCGTAGAACAGCCAGTTATCGTTTGCGTATCCGACGCGGGCTCTGGCAGTCGCTTCCCAATCAATCTTGGTGGTTGCGTTGATGGCGAAGGCAGAAGAAAGGGGCGTACCGTCTATGGTTGGAACGAACGTGGATGAACCCTTCAGGCTCGCCCAATCGAGGTCGGCCTCAAGGCCTAAGACGACATGGCCCGATTGGATTTGCGCGCCAACGGTCCCACCAAATACTCCACCAGAAAAATTAATAGAGTC
>Ga0207764_100044_pt1 | contig 18118 bp, 13 predicted proteins | sample LuqExpMetageno52_FD_187810 | JGI IMG/M metagenome (GOLD analysis project Ga0207764, IMG submission 187810) | Tropical forest soil microbial communities from Luquillo Experimental Forest, Puerto Rico - Sample 52 (SPAdes) | ecosystem: Environmental > Terrestrial > Soil > Tropical forest ...
TCGGCCGCCAGATGCAGGCGACGGCGCAGAACGCGACGCTCGCTCGCATCCTTGGCGTGCCAGTGTGGCGCATGGTGCTCTACACATTCCTACTCAACGCCGTGTTGGTGGCGATCGCCTCAATTTTGGTAAGCCCGATTTACCTGGCGAAGTTCACTAATGGCGAAACGCTCGGCATGGCCGCCTTCATCGCAGCGATCGTCGGTGGCTTCAACCAGGTCCGCGGCGCCATCCTCGGCGGGATCATCCTTGGCGTGCTCGACAACCTGTCGGCGGCCTATATCTCGTCGCAATATCGCGGCGCGTTTCCGCTGATCGTTCTCATCATTGTTATCCTGCTGCGCCCCCAGGGCCTCCTCGGCCGGATCGAGGAGCGTTCGGTATGACGCGCTTCGGCGGCATCCTCGTTGCAATCGCCGCGGTCACCGCCGTTGCAGCGCCATTTTTCCTGAAGCCCTTCGGCATTTTCCTGATATCGACCTGGGCCGTCCTCACTATCGCGGCCATCGGCCTCAATCTGACGCTCGGCTATGCCGGGCAAATCTCGCTGGCGCAGGGCGCTTTTGTTGGGATCGGCGCTTACACAGTTGCGCTACTTACGCCCGCGGGCGTGCCGTTTTTTGTTGCCTTCATGGCCGCCGGGTTGTTGTGCTTCGCCATTGGCTGGATCCTTGGCTATCCGGCGCTCCGCGTCCAGCACCACTATCTCGCCTTTGTCACGCTCGCTTTCACCACCCTCGTTTTCCTCGTCCTGCGCAACGAGGAATGGCTGACAAACGGCATCTACGGCATCACCGGGACGCCGCGTCCGAATTTGCTTGGATGGAAGACGAGCGGCGCGCGCGATTTTTATTTCCTTTGCCTCGGCACACTAACAATGCTTTCGCTAGCGACCTGGTGGATGCTGCGCTCGCCTTGGGGCCGCGCTTTCCTCGCCTTGCGCGAAAACCCGATCCGTGCGCTGTCGCTTGGCCTCGATACCCGGCGCTATACTTTGATGGCCTTCGCCATTGGCTCGAGTCTCGGCGGCCTTGCCGGCGCGCTCTACGCACCGCTGGTGCAGTTCATCGAGCCAAACTCATTTTCGTTCGGCCTCTCCTTCAATTTGTTGCTTATGGTAATCGTCGGCGGCAGTGGCAATTTTTTCGGGCCGTTCGTCGGCGTGCTGATCGCGGTTTTGCTGCCGGAATGGCTGCGTATCACGCAAGGCTATTACTTGATCGCCTATGCGGCGGCGGTCATGGTGATACTCGCTTTCTGTCCAACGGGCGTGCTCGGGCTCATCGAGCGGACGAGAATGTTAGTCCGACACAAGGTCACAGGAACGCCTCCACTCTCCAGTGGTGTCGGCCGATGACTGCGGTGCTCGAAGTTTCCAACATCCGCAAGACATTCGGCGGGATCGTCGCGGTCGATGACGTGTCCCTCAAGGTGCGTGCTGGTGAAATCCTTGGCATCATCGGGCCGAACGGGTCCGGGAAATCCACGCTGTTCAATTGCGTGCTTGGTCAATTGCAGCCGAGCGCGGGCGAGGTACGCATCGACGGCAAGCTGACAACGGGTATGCGCCCGTGCGACCTCAACCGGTTAGGTGTGAGCCGAACATTCCAGCTACTGCAGGTTTTTCCGCAGCTTTCGGTGCGCGACAACCTTATCCTTGCAGGGCAGGAGCATCAGGGCTCGATGGCGTCGCGTTTGTTCGGGCGCGCCGATGCCGGATTGAGCGATGCCGCTGGAGAGATGATCGAATTCTTTGGCCTGTCGCACCTTGTGCACGAGCGGGCCGGTTCGCTCAGCTACGGCCAGCAGAAGCTACTCGATGCGGCTATGGCCTTCATGGCCGGCCCGCGGCTGGTGCTGCTCGACGAGCCGGCCGGCGGTGTCAATCTGACCATGCTCGGCCAACTGAGGGAAAGGTTGCACGCCTACCACGCCGAACGAAACGCCACGTTCGTGGTGATCGAGCACCAGATGGAATTTGTGATGGCGCTTTGCACGCGCGTGGTCGCTCTGGCGGAAGGACGTGTCATCGCCGAAGGCGCGCCACAAGACATCCGACGCAATCCGGTGGTGATCGAAGCCTATCTCGGACACTGATTATGAACACGGAACCGCTACTCGTTCTCAATCAAGTCGTCGCCGGCTATGGCAAGATGACGATCCTCAACGGGACCACCACACGGATTCCGCGTGGTGCAATCACCACTGTGATCGGCCCGAACGGCGCAGGCAAATCGACAATGTTCAAGACGATCTTTGGGCTGCTACCGGCGCGCAGCGGCACGATCAGCTTCGAGGGCCGCAATACCACGAATTTTGCCCCGCGACAGATGCTCGACGCAGGCGTCGTCTACGTGCCGCAAGGCCGCAACATTTTCCCGGAGCTGAGCGTCCGTCACAATTTGGAACTCGGCGGTGTGGCGCTGTTCAATCAAGCCAGCTTGCCAGCCCGCATGGACCGCATCATGCAGCGGTTTCCGATGCTGCGCGAGAAGGCCAGTGCGCAGGCATCGACTCTGTCTGGCGGGCAGCAAAAGATGCTCGAAGTGGCGCGCGGGCTGCTACTCGATCCCAAGCTGATTCTAATCGACGAACCCTCGATCGGCCTTTCGCCTTTGATGGTGCAGGAGGTATTCGCGATCATGAGGTCGCTGCGCGACAATGGCGTCACGATCCTGCTGATCGAGCAGAACGCAAAGCAGGCCTTACAGATGTCCGATTACGGCCTGGTGCTCGAGCAGGGCCAGACTCGTATCGAGGATACCGCGCCGAAAATCCTCGCCGATCCGCGCGTCGTGCAGCTCTTCCTTGGCGGCGGCCTGACCCAGCTGGAGCGCGCGTCATGAGCAAGCGTATCTTGCTTGGGCTGATCGGCGCCAACATTATGGGATCGCTGTCGCCGGCGCTGTTTGCCGATGCATTCAAGGCCGCTGGGATCGATGGCTTCTACCATTTGATGGACGTCGATCAGCTGCCGAGGCGAGAGCTGCCGCTCTTGCTCGATGCGATAAAAACCGCTGGGTTCGCCGGTACCAACGTCACCTATCCCTTCAAGCAGAACATCCTGTCGTTGCTCGATGCGGTAGACCCCGAGGCGGCACAGATCGGCGCGATCAACACTGTTGCGATTGCGCCAGACGGCGGCACTATCGGTTATAATTTTGACCGGCGCGGATGGCGCCAAAGCTTTGAGGAAAGCTTCGGGTCCGACACCGCGCGTGGTGCAACCGTCCTGCTGGTCGGAGCCGGCGGCGCTGGGCGCGCGGTTGCCTTCGCCTTGATGGATCTCGGCGTTGCGCTGCTTATCGTGCATGACCGCGAGGGCGCGCGGGCGAACGCGCTGTGCGCCGATCTTGCAAAGTATTTCGAGGCTGTGCGTTGCCGCGTTGCGCGCAACCTCGAACGTGAGATTGCGGCAGCCAACGGCGTCGTCAATGCGACGCAAATGGGCATGCGCGGCTTTCCCGGCAATCCGGTGCCGGTACTCGCGCTCAAACCGGCGCAATGGGCTGCCGATGTCATTTACACCCCAGTCGATACCGAGTTCATCGCGGCTGCCGCGGCGAGTGGCGCCCGGACCATGAGTGGTCGCGGCATGTGCGTCCATCAGGCGGTTGAGGCATTCCGGTTGTTCACCGGGATCACGCCCGATATTGCGCACCTGCGTCGCGCCTTTGATTTGGCCTATGCAGCGCGCGAAGCGGCGCTCACCAAAACAAGTTAATGCTTCTGCTGCGTCGACCTAGCCGATTTTTATAACCGGATTTTTCAGTAACCACGTTAGCCGCGCCAGATGATACTGCGACCCCCGCTTCTGCCGAGTTGGGAACGATGTTCAAGAGCGGCTGCTCCACCTGCATCACAAAATCGCCGCCAACCAGTTGTCCGTTTTCATTCCATCCGACCTACCCCGCTATAAAGACGAAAAAGCCACTGGCGGCGACGCCGTTGGCTTATCCCGCGACGCCACCACTTTGGTTAAGATGGCAAGTCACCCATGGCGTGCCGACTCTCGCAGTTTGAACCGCTGCAACTTGCCGGTCTGCGTCTTCGGCAAAGCATCGATAAACTTGATCGCGCGCGGATACTTGTATGGCGCAATCACCGCCTTTACGTGATCCTGCAAGCGCTTCACACAATCCGTATCGCCGGCGATGCCGGCACGCAGGACGATATAGGCAGTGACGATCTGACCCCGTTGGATGTCAGGTGAACCGACAACCGCGCATTCAGCCACGTCGGCATGCGACAGCAGGGCTGCTTCGACTTCAGGGCCAGCAATGTTGTAGCCCCCTGAGATGATCATATCATCGGCGCGCGCCACAAAATGGAAGCGTCCGTCTGTATCCTGCACGAACGTATCGCCGGTGAGATTCCATCCATCGCGCACGTATTCGTTTTGCCGCTTGTCGGCGAGATAACGGCAGCCTGTCGGACCGCGCACGGCTAGCCGGCCAGCCGCACCGCGCAGCAACTCGCGCATGTCGCTATCAACAATCATCGCCTCATATCCTGTGACGGGGCGGCCAGTCGCCCCGGGCACTGCATCGCTAACGCGGTTGGTGATGAAGATATGCAGCATCTCGGTGGAGCCGATCCCATCGAGGATCGGCTTGCCAGTCTTGCGTGTCCATTCCTCGAAAACCGGCGCTGGCAGAGTCTCACCAGCCGACACAGCAAGCCGCAACGTGGAAAGGTCCGCGCCCTGGTCCATCGCAGCGATCATGGCGCGATAAGCCGTCGGCGCAGTAAAGCAGATCGTTGCCTTATAGGTCTCGATGATTTTGATGATGTTGGCGGGCGATGCGTCTTCCAGCAGGGTTGCGGTTGCCCCGAACCGCAGCGGGAAGATCGCAAGGCCGCCAAGGCCGAATGTGAAAGCGAGCGGCGGAGAGCCAACAAAGATGTCACCCGGCGTCACCTGCAATACTTCGCGCGCATATCCATCGGCGATGATCAAAAGATCGCGATGGAAATGCATTGTCCCCTTGGGCTCGCCGGTGGTGCCGGAAGTGAATCCGAGCAAGGCCACGTCATCGCGCCCAGTGTTAACAGCGTCAAATTTGACCGGTTTATCTAGCGCAATTCGATCGAGCTCGGCATCATGGTTGGAAGTGCCGTCGAAGCTGACTACCTGCTTGAGGAACCTGCTGTCTTTAGCACAAGCCACCAATTCGTCAGCGATGCGGCTATCGCACAGACCGAGCTTGATCTCTGCCTTGTCGACTATCTTGCCGAGCTCGCGCGCGCGCAGCAGTGGCATAGTGTTCACCACGACCGCACCGGCCTTGCTGGCCGCGAGCCAAGCTGCCACGAGCGCGGGGTTATTGCCAGAACGGATCAGCACGCGATTGCCTGGCTTCACGTCAAAATTTTCGACCAACGCATGCGCTAAGCGGTTCGACCAGTCGGAGAGCTCCTTATAGGTGCGGCGTCGACCATTACCGATTAGCGCGACGTGGTCACCAAAGCCTCGCTCCACCATACAATCGGTCAATTCAACTCCGGCGTTCAGCCTTTCTGGATACTGGAATTCATTGCGGTCGAGCAAAATGTCAGGCCATTGGTCGAAAGGCGGAAGATTGTCGCGTGCAAAGGTATCGACATGCGCCGAGGGACCGAGTTTTAAACTTCGCCGAACGCTCGCCACGTCAGCTCTCCACCAACTCCTATAATTGCGCGAGTCGCACGCAACAGCCGCAGCCACAGCCGTACCCGCTGTTTGCTCAATGAACGCGCCGCTGCGCACATGCGAGTCTTCGCTGCCGCTGTCATACCTGCCCCCCTGCTATGGCAATTGCCTGGCCGCTAATCGATCCGGCCGCAGGCGAACAAAGCCAGAGCACGGTCTGCGCCACTTCTTCCGGCCTAACCAGGCGGCCATGCGGGTTGTCGCGCGCAAGCGCGTCGCGCGTCGCCTTGGCCGAGCGGCTAGTCTTGGCGGTGATTGTCTGCACTGACTTTTCCAGCAACGGTGTATCGGTATAGCCGGGGCACACCGCATTAACCGTCACCCCATTTGCCGATAGTTCGACGCTGAGCGCGCGGGCGAGCCCAACTACGCCATGTTTGGCAGCGCAATAGGCGGCAACATATGGGTAACCTTTCAAGCCAGCGGTCGAGGCAATGAAGACGATGCGCCGCGCGGTGTCGGGCGCCTCGCGCGTTAGATCGGCCAGCGCTGCGCGCGCCGTCAGGACCGCCCCGGTCAGATTCACGTCGAGCATGCGTTGCCAATGTGCGACATCGATCTTTCTGAATGGCACACTCTCGGCCGCGCCAGCATTGGCCACCACAATATCTACCGGTCCGAATGCTGCGCGCGCGGTATTCACCATAGCGACACAATCGACTTCGCGCGTCACATCGGCAACAATTGCCTTGGCCTTTGGCAACGTTGAGGCAACCTCATCGAGTAGAGGCTTGCGCCGGCCGATAATAGAGACAGAAGCTCCCGCACCAGCGAGTGTTTTGACGATGGCAGCGCCGATGCCGGTGCCACCGCCGGTAACCAGCGCATGGTGTCCAGCGAGCAGCCCCATCACACTTTCCCACTCATGGCTTCGGCGCGAGCCTTCAGGCGATTGAATTGCTCGCCGCCTCGCAAGTAGGGTTTAGGCCATCTGACGTCCGTGTATTGCAGGTCGGCGGCGGCGTGCAGAGTCCAATAGGGATCGGCTAGGTGCGGTCGCCCGAGGCAGACAAGATCGGCGCGGCCCGCCATCAGGATCGAATTGGCGTGGTCGGGTTCGTAGATATTGCCCACCGCCAGCGTGGCCACCCCAACCTCGTTGCGGACACGGTCGGAGAATGGAGTCTGGAACATGCGGCCATAGACAGGCTTGGCTTCCACTGTCGTCTGCCCGGCCGATACGTCGATCAAGTCGACACCGTGCTCTGCGAGTACGCGGGAGATCGCAACTGCGTCCTGCGGCGTGATGCCCGTGGGGCCGACCCAGTCATGCGCCGAAATGCGTACCGAGATCGGCTTGTCCTCCGGCCAGACCCTGCGCACCGCCCGGAACACCTCGAGCGGGAACCGCATGCGGTTCTCGAGGCTGCCGCCGAATTCGTCGGTGCGCTTGTTAGTCAATGGAGTGATAAAGGAGGACATCAGGTATCCGTGCGCATAGTGCAGCTCGAGCCAGTCAAAGCCGACACGCGCGGCCATTTCCGCGGAATGGATGAATTGTTCGCGCACGACGTTCATGTCAGCGCGGGTCATCTCGCGTGGAATTTGGTTCTCCGCGCTCCAAGGTACCGGTGACGGGCCGATCACCTCCCAGTTCTCAGCTAATAGCGGCGCGTCGGATTTTTCCCACCCGAGCTGGGTCGACCCTTTCAGGCCGGAGTGGCCAAGCTGGATGGCGATCTTGGCCTCAGTCTCGGCGTGCACGAAATCGACCAGCCGCTTCCAGGCACGCTCGTGACTTTCGTCGTACATGCCCGTGCAGCCGGGGGAGATGCGCCCTTGCGCGGACACGCAGGTCATCTCCGTGAACACCAGGCCAGCACCGCCCTTCGCGCGCTCGGCGTAGTGCACGAAATGCCAGTCATTGGGCAGTCCGTTGATTGCGCGATATTGCGCCATCGGTGATACGCAGATCCGATTGACCAGTTCAACGTCGCGCACCTTCAATGGCACGAACATTGGCGGCCGCGAGATGTTAGGGCGGCGTCCGGTTGCCTTCTCCTCAAACCATTTCTCGGCACCGGCAAGCCACGCTGGGTCACGTTTTCGAAGGTTCTCGTGGCTGATACGCTGCGAGCGGGTAAGCAGTGAATAGTTGAACTGGATGGGATCGAGATGCAAATACCTTTCGACATCCTCGAACCATTCGGTCGAATTGCGAGCGGCGTTTTGGAGTCGCAATACTTCCAGGCGTCGCTCATCCTCGTAGCGACGGAAAGCAGCTTCCTGGGTAGGCTCAGTATGCAGATAAGTGGCAAGCGCAACGGCACTTTCCATCGCCAACTTTGAACCGGAGCCCACGGAGAAGTGCGCGGAAGCGGCTGCATCGCCGAGGAGCACGACGTTCTCGAAGCTCCACCGCTCGCACAGCACACGGTGGAAGTTGAGCCAAGCCGAGCCGCGCAGATGCTGAGCATTTGACATCAGTGCGTTACCACCGAGATTCTTCGCGAAAATTTTCTCGCAAGCGGCGATGGTCTGCCCGGTTGTCATCTGGTCGAACCCAGCCTTGCGCCAAGTCGCTTCCGAACACTCGACGATGAAGGTTGCGGTATCGGCATCAAATTGATAGGCGTGTGCCCAGATCCAGCCGTATGCGGTCCGCTCGAAGATAAAGGTAAAGGCGTCGTCGAATTTCTGGTGCGTGCCTAGCCAGATATATTTGCACACACGCACGTCGATGTCGGGTTTGAACTTATCGGCATAGGCCGTGCGCACGCGTGAATTGATACCGTCGGCGCCAACGACGAGATCATGGTCGCGGCAGTAGCCTTCCACGTCCTGGACTTCGGTTTCGAAGCGCAGGTCGACCCCGAGCTCGCGGGCGCGCTCCTGAAGGATATTGAGCAGCCGCTTGCGCGCGATCCCACAGAAGCCGTGGCCGCCAGAAGTCACCACCATTCCGCGATAATGCACGGCAATATCGTCCCAATAGGCGAATGATTTGCGAATTTGGTCGGCGCTTTTGGCGTCATTGGCGGACAGGTTAACCAACGTCTCGTCAGACAGCACCACGCCCCACCCGAAAGTGTCGGCAGGCCGGTTACGTTCGATAACTACAACGTAATGCGAGGGATCGCGCAGTTTCAGCGAGATTGCGAAATAAAGTCCGCCAGGGCCGCCACCAAGAACCGCCGCCCGCATGGTGCAATCTCCGTCGATCGGAGATCGATTATGCGGGCAAATTTAAACTTCTTCAAACCTGAAATACCCGATGCCGCACGGCTCCGCGTCGCTGTCGCCTCGTTGCCAACGCCTTTCCGGAAAACCCTCGTATTGAGGGACATTGAGGGCCTTGACTGCCGCGAGATTTCCGATGCGATCGAGGTCGCAACAACATGCGTTTTATGGCCGTGGCAGAATCTTAGAACTCGTTAAGCAAGTCGGATAGAATTTAATTGATAATTTTAAGCACCCGCTTGGAACCGGTGCTCCATAAATTGCTCCATGCGGGCTTTACAACACTTCGCGGGGGTTGCCAGCATAGCGATCACCCTCGATTACTTCCTGTTTAATGGCTATTGCACGAATGTATCCTGCGATTTGTTTTCGCAGGCCTACATTCAGATCCTTTCTGAATTGAACAAATTCACGGGTTTATTATGAGTCAACGGATCGCGGATGGCCACCAAAGGATTTTATCGGCATTACCAGTCGGTCTTTTATGGAATCTTTAGGGAGCAGTGCGGACACTTCCGGCATGATAAAAAAAATCCCAGTATTTCCTTTGGGACCAGTCCGGGGCCACGTCCATCGAATACGCCTTAATCGCCGGTTTCCTTTCCATCCTTATTATCGCAGGCGTCAACGGTATCGGCACCACTGTAAAAGGGACGTTTAATAGCGTAGCTAATGCGCTGCAGTAGCTTGGCTGTCTGAAGAACGGGCGAGGCCGTCAAACCAAAGTTCCAATCCTTATCCTTCAGTGCAATGATTTCCACTGTGGTGGTGATAACCTATACCGTATGAAAGACCTTCTGGCCGAAGCATTTCGCCACGTGATCGAGGGACGTCGGATTGTTCTGCGGCAGCGTCAGCGCGTCGCCGATTTGGAAGCCAAACACCTCGATACCACTGAGGCAAACCGGCTTCTTTATTTGTTGCTGCAAAGCCAACGCATTTTTGAGGAAAATTACGCATCAGTGCGAAAAGCGATGGGATTGCCGCCCGAGGTATTGCCATACAGTACTGGACGGGAATCTAATTTTTGAGCGCAGGTCACGAGCAAAACTCTAAAGTGCGAACCGGCTCGCACGCTGGCACCGTCCGTCTTTCCAGAGGAGGTTTCAAATTAATACGCGTTTTCAGGCAACCTGATATGCCAGAAAGTAAAGAATGGCCGAATAGTGGCAACACGCGGCAACCAAGACAAAGCCGTGCCAGATCGCATTTTGAAACCGCAAGCTCTCCCATCCATGGAACACGATGCCTGTCGAGTAAAGCACGCCGCCTGCCGCCAGAAGCCAAATGCTCAGACTCGGGAGCGCTGCTGCGACCGACCGGTAATCAACCACGCCACTCCAGCCAAGGGCGAGGTAGAGAACGACGGCCAAACGATCGAAGCGGCCGGGCAACAGCAGCTTAATAGCAACCCCGACGAGCGCCGCCAACCAGACGCCGATGAGGAGGCCATTTGAGAGAATGTCGCCTTTTATCTGTCCTATGAATGCGGTGTACGTTCCGGCAATCATCACATAGATGGCGGAGTGATCGAAGCGGCGCAGAACCCACTTTGCACGAGAGATTGGCCATGTGTTGTAGGCGGCAGAGAAACCGAGCATAAAGAGAAAGCCAATGACATAGATCACGATGTGCGCCATGTCGTCGGCGGTGTGAGACGAATTGGTCGCAACGATGCCGATCACAATCGCGCCAACCACGCCGAGGGTTACTCCGATGGCATGGATGATACCGTCAACGATCAATTCGACACGATCGTAATCCCATGTGACGCCAGGTGGCCGGCCATGAATACTCATTTTTCTCTCCCGGTCCAAAGATGTCATGCGCCCAGTCTGGCCCCCAAGTCGACATTTGTATGCTTGAATATTGTGACTGCGTGAACGTTCCGTGACGCTTAACAGTTCATTTCAAAAGCTGACCTAGCCCTCAGCGGTTGGCGCGAAGCCTCTGAGAAAAGACCCTTCCGCTGGGTATACCTGACGCCCAATACAAGCGCCTTCGCCTACAAAGGCGATAGCCGAGCCTTGTTGCAAACTATCTGCTTATTCTGGCAAGCCACCGATCTTCTGGCACCAGCTCGCCGACCCAGGCGGGCAAGTGTCTTGGGATGGGGGCGCAGAGTTGTGGTGAGCAGCGGATTGGGCAGCGGTTGTGTGAATGGAAGCGGATTTTGAATGCAACAATTCAGCGCTTCCAGCCGCGATGACCGCTGTTGCAAGAATAATAATGACTGGTGTTCGCATGGATGACCCTGACTCCAGGTTCGTAGTTTTAAAAAGCATATATGGTGCAGTGCAGCAAAACTCAATAGTTCAAAATAAGTAAATTGCACCAAATAGTTAACGAACTCCTCGCGCGGCAGCCTTAGCCATGGTCCACTTGCAGGGCAGAGGCGTACTCAACCGACGCGCCTGACCCCAGCCGGGGTGACCAACCCTTCAACGTGGTCTGCCCATTTCTCGAGGAGCTTACGTTTCAGTTCGAGCGGATACCGTGACCCGCTGTCGCAACTGAGCCCGAGTGATTGAGGACCAGCCCAATCTCCCATTCCAAATGACTAGCCGTCTGTAACCAAGTTGCAATAGTGCGACGAACGGCGTGTTGATAGAAGCCCGTTGCGCACCCAGCTTGCGTAGTCTCTTTTTGAAGCTTTATCCAAGGCGTTCATAGAGTCGGAGCCTAAGACTATGCTGCGAGCCCACATATTCGAACTCCAACGACGACAAAAAGCTCCACAATACGCTACCCACTGACTATCGCTGCATCGCTATAGCGACCGCCGAAAGCCCAACGGCCAGAACAATAGCCATACCCCAAATACCAAGCCACATGGGCTGACCTCCCTCAGTTGAATTGAGGAATTCAAACGCGCTTAGGTGGATTTGGTTCCACGTCATATTGGCTTGTATTTCGGCCAGCAGTGAACCTATCAGGGGAAAGAAATATTCCTGGGCATCAACTCTCAGAATTGAAATCCAGTAATTCATCTTTATGTGTATTTATGCGTATCCCGCGCAGCATTAGGAGTGAACGTGTGTCAAATACGGATGAAGTTATTTCTAGTGAAGCCAAGGCTCGCGCCGAAGCGAATTTCAGACGAAAACAGGAGCAGGCTGAAGAAGGTGCAAAAGCGTGGCAAGAGTACCAGGCGCGACGCCTCGCACTGACGGCAAATATGGAACGGCTAAGAGCTCTCCGGCTCGCGAAGGAAGCAGCCGAACCCACCCCAGAAAAAAAGCTTGGTCGACCAAAACGTCGCTCGCCTCGAATCCGGTAATTCCTGCTGCGGGTTCATCAGTTCATGCTAGACAGAGCGATCCTCCTACGTCTATTCGCCGGATTCCAGGCGTCGTAGACCCGTGCCTGTTAGTACAAGAGTGAATATCCCGTCGAGACAAGGTAGTACCTCTCGAACAAATCCGGCTTCGATTAAGCGCGATCTCGATGGTCAACGGGGATCGTAACCTACGTCGGTTTGTTGGCTGATTGTTGGAGCGAAGCAAAATTCCTCGCTAATGAGCCGAACCTTGTGTCGGTTAAGGATCGGCGTCCGTCGTGGTTTAATTGCCAGAATGTCATCCTTGATTTTCGAAGTTTCGCTGTTTCTCGGCGCATTCATGAGATAAACCGAGTCCATCTCCTACCCGAGTAGAGCATGGCTGCTCGTGAACCGGGATACGCGAGAAGGCTTACCTCTTGGCCATTTTGCGCAGTTCCTCAATCACCTCGGGGTTAGCCAAGGTGGATATGTCGCCAGCGTCTTGACCGCTCGAAATCGATGCCAGTACACGGCGCATAATCTTGCCCGAGCGTGTTTTCGGCATGTCTGGCACTAGCCACACCCGGCGCGGCCTAGCAATTGGACTGATCTCGCTGACCACTGCCTCTGAGATGCGCGTTTCGAGTTCGCGACTGGCTTTGATCCCGGGCTTCAAGGCAACGTAGAGGTCGGGCACGCGCCCTTTGATCTCATCCGCCACGGGAACCACTGCGGCTTCCGCCACTTCTTTGACAGTAAGCGCTGCCGACTCGATCTCTTTGGTGCCGAGACGGTGCCCAGCGACGTTGATTACGTCGTCGATGCGCCCAAGAATACGGTAATAGCCATCTTCCGCTTGCACCGCGCCGTCGCCGGCTAAATACGGCCAGTCGCGCCAGTCAGTGCTGCCCTTTTTTTTATTATAGCGTTCGTAGTATTGGCGCACAAAACGTTCCGGATCGCCCCAGATCGTCTGGAATATTCCGGGCCATGGGTTACGAATACAGATGTTACCAGCCTTGCCCGTGCCGCGCGGAATCTCCTTGCCATCCTCGTCGTAAATCACTGGATGGATGCCTGGAACCGCCGGACCGGCGCTGCCCGGCTTCATCGGATTGACTGCCGGAATCGTGCTGCACAGAAAGCCGCCGTTCTCAGTCTGCCACCATGTGTCCACGATGACCGCTTCGCGCTTGCCCACAATCTCGTAATACCAGCGCCATACCTCAGGCTCGATCGGTTCGCCCACTGTGGTCATATGCTTGAAGTGGTAGTTGTACTTGGCGGGCTCCTCAGGCCCCGCTCGGCGCAGCGCCCGGATCGCCGTTGGCGAGGTATGGAAAATATTGACACCGAGCTCTTCAGCAATACGCCAGGGCCGTCCCGCGTCCGGATAGGTCGGCACCCCCTCGTACACCACGCTGGAGGCGGCCAGCGCCAGGGGCCCATAAACGATATAGGAATGTCCTGTAATCCACCCGATATCGGCCATGCACCAGTACACGTCCTCGGGATGGATGTCCTGAATGTACTTGGAGGTTCCTGCGACATAGGCAAGATAGCCGCCGGTCGAGTGCTGGCAGCCCTTCGGCTTGCCCGTTGTACCGCTTGTGTACATCAGGAACAGCGGCGCCTCCGCCGGCATTGGAACCGGGTCGATATGAGTGTGACGGTAATTCTTCAGCACGTCGTTGACGATAAAGTCACGACCCTTCACCATTGGCCGCGCGCTTGAATTCTTGCCCGGATAGCGCTGCCAGATCAGCACCTTCTCCACCTTGTGACCTTCCGCCTCCGCTTCCGCGCAAGCAACGTCGGCCTTATCCTTCTGGTCCTGCATCGCACCGTTGCGATAGTAGCCGTCCATGGTGATTAATACCGTGCTGCCGGAATCGACGATCCGGTCGGCGCAGGCCTTGCCGCTGAAACCGCTGAACACCTGCGAATGAATCACTCCGATGCGGGTGCAAGCTAACATCGTGATCGGTAGTTCCGCCACCATTGGCAAATGTAGCGTCACTCGGTCGCCCACCTTCAGGTCGCAGAAGTTGCGAAGCATCGCCGCAACTTCATTTACCCGCACATAAAGTTCCTGATAGGTGAGGTGCTGGATCGGCTCTTGCTCAAGCTCGGGCACGAAGTGGATCGCCGTCTTGTTCCGGTGTTTTTCCAAATGGCGATCAACGCAATTATAGGAGACATTGATCTGGCCGCCGACAAACCAGCGCCAGAAAGGCGCGTTGCTTGTATCGAGTGTCTCCTCCCAGTATTTGAACCACGTTAGAAGGTCCGCATATTCCTTAAAACATTCCGGGAATTTATCTAGCGCGAAGCGTTTGTGCACTTCCGGGTCGGCTAGGTTCGCCTGCGCGATAAAACTCACAGGCGGCGGGTAATAGCCTTCCTCCTGCCAATGGACGGCGATTTCCGCTTCGGAAACTTCTGAGACCGCCGCTTGCTTATGTTCCATATCCTCCTCCCGTGTTTTCCCGCCCCCTGTGCACCACGAGGCCCCCTTTCCAGATTTTAATCATTCCTGCAGGGCTCGCAATGTGACGTTCTCCTTGAGATTCTAGTGCAGACGGCGCGCTTAATATTCAACTACTGCGGCTGGTATCCCTCAATGCGCGTTAGCAGCTCTTCTTCCAGCAACGCCCGAAGCTGCCTGAGCCGCTTTGCGTGTTCATCGAAGCCATCGAGGAGTTCAATGAGCCTATGGTATTCCTGACAAAGCGAATCAAAGCTCGCCTCGGTCGCCACTAGCTGGCGCACGCTCTGTTCATCCTCCGAGTACCTTGCCAGAAGTGATCGAATGCGTTCGACCATTTCGCCATCTCCCTCTGCAACGTCTAGTGAATGCCTAATCGCTCCTTCATTTTCGGTCCCACGTTTTAGCCGGAAGGTATATTGATTGCCGCACTCCGCGTGTGCCGCCGCGCTCAATCGCGTTCTGAACCAGGCCGAAGCCTTGACGTCTTCGGCGAACTCGTGTCCGGCCTTTCGGAACGACTATCCTGGGGTCAGGCTTTTGCTGTGCGTTGATGGTACCCCGCCGACCGTCGTAATCAGAGTCGCCAAGATCAAAACCTTTGTGCATGGCTCTCGCCTTTGAATTTTGCTGATACTTCGGCAATCAGACAAATTCGCCATGTGCAATGATCGCGCTCAAAAGGTCAGCTTTGTTGACGCGCTCTTGACCGGCCACATCGTCAATCGGCAAAGTAAACGGTTGTGTCTGGAATTGACCCCATCTCTGCCATTCGCACCGCAACGCAAGGGGGTAAGCGAATTAACCGCTGACATCCCTAAACCGACGCTCATGACCCCTGCCGGACATTGTTCCGGTGGCGTTCTTGAAGAATCCGAAATTGATGTGGCGATGGCACTAAGAGATTGATCGTATTTAGCCAGCTGTCGCGCCAGAACAGTCGGCCAAATCAGCATACGACGGGGAACGTAAGCGGCTGGGAGTTAGGCCGCAGTGAAAAAGAAAGACCGCCGGAGGCTGGGCGGCAAACCGGCGGCAAGAACCATGAGGAAGTAATAATGAATTATCTTAATTATAAGCCCTACAACCAAACGATTCAATTGGGCTCCCGCGTTTTGATTCGGTGCACACCGCTAGTGCCGCAGTGAAAGAAAAACCGCCGGATGCGTGCTCATCCGGCGGCAAGATGCAGGAAGCTCCCACTCCATGTGTGAGCGTGAGCGAATTTGATTATCGGGCGCCAGGAAAATCCCGCAATCAAAAGAGCCAACCTAGGCTACTAAGGACCTTCCAGAATTCTTTGAATTTAGGCCAAAGCGCCCGCAATAAAGATTCAAAACAGCTTCAAAATACGACTCAAACCTGTCTCGGCCAGACCGCGGTGGAAGGCGGCCATCCCTTTCGTATGCAGCGCGGGGCATTATCTCGATCTCGCAAGTGCTATTCTCGGATGCACTGCTTCCGCTCCGCTTTATCGGTCCTCTGCCCTTGCGCACCGAGCCTTCCAAGGTAGCCGACACCAAGCTCGCCCCCGATTTGGTTCACGTTATCGGCTCGACCCTTGTGGGCAAAACTCGAGCGAGGATGGGGCGAGGGTTTTGCGCTGGAGGTCGATCGATCAATACCGATCGTGCCGGCGTACCCACGTTCTCTTTACCGGGGTGATGGGCTAAGCTACCACCCAGCAAACCTGCACGGCTTCAACGCGCTGGGATAGAGGGGGGCCGCCATGGCATGGCAAACCAATGCTCTCGTAACATTCTTTGCTGGTCTCATCCTTAGCGCCGGTTTGGTCGCTTCGGTCCGCGCGCAAGATTGTCCGCGCGGCGATCTCGATAAGGCCTATTGCGACCGCAATGATGATCTTGTTGCGGACTCGCCAACCGACCCGAAGCAACTGGTCAATCCAACGACGCTGGTCTTCGCGTATACGCCGGTGGAGGACCCGGCGGTTTACGCCAAGGCTTGGGACGGCTTCATCAAGTACATGGAGAAAATGACGGGAAAGAAGGTCATCTTCTTCCCCGTGCTGTCTAACGCCGCCGAGATCGAGGCAATGCGCTCCGGCCGACTACATGTCGCCGGATTCAATACCGGCTCCAATCCGATCGCGGTCAACTGTGCGGGCTTCGTGCCGTTCGCCATCATGGGCAACAAGGACGGCCAATTCGGATATCAGATGGAGATCATCGTGCCTGCGGACAGCTCAATCAAGACGCCGGCCGATCTCAAGGGCAAGAAAGTGGCTTTCACCGAGCCGACGTCGAACTCCGGATACAAAGCGCCCTCGGCGATATTGAAGGCAGATTTCAATCTCGAGGCCGGCCGCGACTTCACGGCGGTATTCTCCGGCAAGCACGACAACTCGGTGATCGGCATCGCCAACAAGGATTATGACGCCGCGGCGATTGCCAACGAGGTGATGTTCCGCATGTTCGATCGCAATGTGGTGGATCGGGCTAAAATCAGGTCGATCTACAAATCTGAAACCTTCCCGACCACCGGCTACGGCTACGTTTACAATCTCGATCCAGCACTAGTTGAGAAAATCAAGCAATCCTTCTTTACCTTCCCGTGGGAGGGATCGGCGCTGAAGGCGGAATTCAAAAACGAGGACCGCTTCATCCCGATCAACTACAAGAAGGACTGGAGCATCATTCGCAAGATCGATGCGGCAACGGGCGTCAAGTACAGCTGCAAATAGCGGCTCCGCGGCAGATCGGGGACGCAGCAATGCTTCAGATCAGGAGGCTGATGAAGCGCTACCGGACGGGCGACCTAGCGCTCAAGAGCATTAATCTCGACGTACCCGACGGCCAGGTCATGGCGCTGATAGGTCCTTCCGGTGCCGGCAAATCGACAGCCATCCGCTGCATCAACCGGCTAGTGGAGCCAACCGGCCGGGACGGTGATCCTCAACGGCACTGAAATCACGGCGCTCGGCAGCCGCGAATTGCGCCGCGCGCGCCGGCGCATGGGAATGATCTTCCAGGAATACGCGCTGGTCGAGCGGCTCACCGTGATGGAAAACGTGCTGAGCGGACGGCTGGGTTATGTCGGCTTCTGGCAAAGCTTTGTGCGGAAGTTTCCACGGAGTGATGTCGACGAGGCGTTCCAGCTGCTCGCCCGCGTCGGGCTCGATCATATGGCCGACAAGCGCGCCGACGAACTATCTGGCGGGGAGCGTCAACGAGTTGGCATCTGTCGGGCGCTGATTCAAAGCCCTGACTTGCTTTTGGTGGATGAACCAACCGCTTCGCTCGATCCGAAGACCTCGCGGCAAATCATGCGGCTAATCAAAGAGCTTTGCGGGGAACGCAAGCTTTCAGCCATCATCAACATCCATGACGTCATGCTGGCGCAGATGTTCGCCGAGCGGGTCGTTGGTTTGCAGCTCGGTAATATCGTTTATGACGGGCTGCCAACGGATCTTTCGGCAGAGGTCCTGACAAGGATCTACGGCGAGGAAGATTGGTCAGCCACGATTCGCAAGGTC
>Ga0207764_100046_pt1 | contig 17860 bp, 14 predicted proteins | sample LuqExpMetageno52_FD_187810 | JGI IMG/M metagenome (GOLD analysis project Ga0207764, IMG submission 187810) | Tropical forest soil microbial communities from Luquillo Experimental Forest, Puerto Rico - Sample 52 (SPAdes) | ecosystem: Environmental > Terrestrial > Soil > Tropical forest ...
AATGGCCTTCGAGCCGGTGGAGTTCGTGATAGCGCCAAAGTTTCTGGCGTCGCTTGTCGCTGTTCCGTGTCTCAGTATCGTCTCGAACTTCTTTGGCATTCTTGCCGGGGGACTGTTCATGTTTTTCAGCACACGCCTTAGTCTCCCGCTCTATTTCCGATATGTGCTGAGCTCGATTGAGTTGCGGGACGTAAGCGCCGGGCTGCTCAAGAGCCTGGCATTTGCCGTCATCATTGCTCAAGTGGGATGCCTGGAAGGATTTCGTGTGCGCGGTGGGCCGGAGGCAGTGGGGCGCTCTACGACTGCGGCGGTCGTGCGATCGACATTCCTGGTCATCGTTGCCGATGCGATATTCACTGCCATCTTTTACTTTGTGGGGAAAACGTAAATGCCCATTATTTCCGTGCGCGATCTGGTGGTGGAGTACGATGGCCGGTGTGTACTCGACGGTTTGAACCTTGATATTGAGCCGGGTGAGATTATGGTCCTGCTCGGGGGTAGCGGTTCAGGAAAGAGTACCCTCTTGCGCCACATTCTTGGTCTTGAGCAGCCGAAGTCGGGCAGTGTTTCGATCAAAGGAACAGATATAACCCGCTGCTCACAAGCCGATTTGACGAAAGTCCGACGCTCCGTCGGGGTGGCCTTTCAAAGCGGGGCCTTGTTCAATTCATTATCGGTTGAAGACAACGTCGCCCTCACCTTGCGGGAGCACACCGCACTCGCTCCTTCAATTATTGACCTGATCGTTTGGATGAAGTTGGCAGTAGTGGACTTGGCGGATTTCGGCAAACTGCAGCCGCGGGAACTCTCCGGCGGCATGAAGAAGCGTGCGGCAGTTGCCAGGGCTCTGGCACTGGATCCCGAGATCTTAGTGCTGGACGAACCCTCCGCAGGCCTTGACCCGATTGTCGCGGCGGAGCTGGACGAACTCATCGTGTTCCTAAAGGAGACTTTTCAAATAACGGCGCTTGTCGTCACCCATGAGTTGCCGAGCGCTTTTCGAATCGCAGACCGTATCGCGATGCTATTCAATGGAAAGTTCCTGGCGATCGGTACAAAGGATGAGATACGGGCAAGCCAAAATCCGCACGTGAGGCAGTTCCTCAATAGAACACCCGACAACCAGGCGCATGCCCCGGCCGTTGCGGCCTACTTCGAACAATACGTGCGCAGTCGAGAGGCAGACTCATGAGCACGGAGGCCAAAGTCGGCGCTTTTGTTTTGAGTTGTTTCGCGGTGCTGGCGTTTACGGTGATTTATCTACTGAACGCTCAGTTCAGTGGCGGAACTGTGCCTTATCGCACTTATCTGCAGTACGCGGGGGGCCTCGAGCCCGGAGCTTCCGTCCTATATGGAGGTATCAATGTGGGCAGAGTTGCGGCAGTGAGGCCTTGGGCTGGAGATCCAACCCGGATCGAGATTCTCCTGGAAGTCAAGAAAGGTACTCCGCTGAATGAGAAATCGGTAGCCAAGCTCGGCTTCGTAAGCGTCATGAACAGTGCCGCCTTGTCGATCACAACGGGCAGCAATGATGCTAAGCGGCTTCCTCCTGAATCAATCATCACGTCAAAGGAGAGTGCCAGCCTTGACGAGATTGCCGGGAAGCTGGCAACTGTTGCGGATAACGCAAATACGCTGATCGTTCAAGCGCAGGGAGAACTAAACTCTGTCACCAGCAACGTGAATCACGTACTCGCCAACCTTGATACCATGACCGGACCACCAAATCAGAAAAACGTCCGAGACATTTTGGACAACGTTGATCGGTTGATCGCTGAAGAGCGCCCGAAGATTGCCCGCATCACGGACCAACTAGCGACGGTTAGCCAGCACGCGGACGAAACGATTCAAAATGTGAACGGCACCGTGACGGATCTCCATGATCCGATGCGAAAAGACCTGGCTGAATTACAGATCACTCTGGAACAGGCCCAGGGCTTGCTACAGTCCCTGCAAGTCATTGTGCGAGCCAACGACTACAAGATCGATGACACGGTAGAGAATCTGCGGGAGGCGACAGACAACCTCAATCAGTTCACCAATTCATTGAAGCAGCGTCCCTGGAGCTTGGTCCGCATCAAGCAACCCGAGGACCGCCAGGTTCCGAAATAGGTGGCCGTCCGGTAGGAGGAGAATCGAGATGAAGAAACTTGCAACGGCACTCGCATTAACACTGGTACTTTTGCCGGTTCTTGCTGGCTGTGGCAGGGCAAGATTTCCGGCACATTACACGCTCAGTCTGCCGCCTGCGCCGGACCCGCCCGCCAAAGAAAGCGCCCGGACCTCGATAGCAGTACGCGAATTCCAATCGCCGGGTTATCTGCGGCAGGGGCCGATTGTGTATCGACCCTCGCCGGAGGAGATCGGCTTCTATGAATATCATCGCTGGGCAGAAGATCCGCGTGCGCTTGTGACCAGCGCAGTCGTCGATCATCTGCGCGCCAGCGGTCACTTCTCCATGGTTTCGATGTATTCCGGGCGTCCTGATTTCGACTATATCTTCAGTGGAAAACTAAAAAAACTGGAAGAAGTGGACTACGAGGGCGGAGTCAAGGTAGAGGTTGCGATGTCTGCACAAATCACCAGCGTGGCCACTGGTGCAACGGTCTGGAGCAATGCCGTTTCGGAGGTTGGAACGGTGTCTCGAAGAACGGTACCCGGAGTCGTGTCTCAGATGAATCAGACCATGGAGCTAGCCATTAACAAACTCCTCTCTACGGTTCCCTCTCCCCTGCCGAGTGGCAAACGTTAATCTGCGGTCGCTGTCCTCGTTATACTTCCCTGCCGCCCGACATTTTTAGAATCGCGCTCCGGAAACTGGCCAGAGAAATGTTATTGATTCCCCGGAGTTGAATTCGCCTGCTAGCCCATTGTTTGGGAGAAAAGTGTATAAACCCCGGGAGGAGCCTGCTGAGGCTGATCGGCTGGGCAAGCTTCGGTCTAAATGCCCGTGGGAGGTCAACACTGTCACATCCTTTGGCACTTAGTTCAGCCAATACAACCTAAATGCATGTAGTTAGGCCGAATGGCTTTGGCGGACCAGTTGCAAAGATGTAGGCAGGAGGCAGGAAGTATTCATGATCCCCACGGTCCGCATATCAGTGTGTGCCCTTGTCGCCGTTCTCTGGGCAGCCACTCTCAGTAATGCACAGCAATCTGTCCTACAGGGGCCACAGACGGGAACAATCGTCGGGACGGTGGTCGATATCACCGGTGGCACGGTTCCGAACGCGACTGTCGTTTTGCAAGGACCGAACGAGCATCGCAGCGTCTTTACAGGCGACAACGGCTTTTTTACGCTCAACGGTATTAACCCCGACACCCCAGTTCAACTTTTCGTCAGTGCATCCGGGCTCAAAAGTTGGACCTCGAACGAAATTACTCTCCGGCCTGGCCAGTCATTGATATTGACCGACGTTACCCTCGGAGTTGCGCCCGTAGAAACGTCCGTCAACGCTGCTACTTCAGAGGAAGTCGCGGCCGAACAGGTCAAAGTTCAGGAGCAGCAGCGCGTCTTCGGTGTTATACCCAACTTCTACGTGACTTATGAACACAATGCTGCACCGCTCACACCGAAGTTAAAGTTTCAACTTGCACTCCGGACGTTAACAGACCCAGTCACGATTACTGGTTTCGGCCTGAACGCTGCAATCTATCAGGCGTCCGGCTATCCGAGCTACGGTCAGGACGCGAAAGGCTATGGTCAGCGGCTTGGCGTCACTGCTGCCGGTGCTTACACCAAGATCTTGCTTGGCGACGCGGTATTGGCGTCTTTACTGCACCAGGACCCTCGCTACTTCTATCAAGGTACCGGCACAGCGAGATCCCGCTTTCTCCACGCGATGGCAACTCCTTTTGTCACCAGGGGAGACGACGGGCGTCGTGAGATCAATTATTCAAACATCATCGGCGACTTGGCATCCGGTGCAATTGCGAACGCCTACTATCCAAGCCAGGACCGTGGCGCAGGACTAGTGGCTCGCAGTGCATTGGTTGGCATCGGCAGCCGCATGGCCCTTGGCGTCCTCCAGGAGTTCGTGCTGCACAAATGGACGTCCCGACACTCCGGTCAGCCATAATCTTGCACTCTCAACGCTACCCCAGCTGCCACCTGCGCGGTGACGATAGACGTCCACAACGGGATTGATCGTCCTACCGTTAGTCGACAGAGTTCAAGGAAGAAACCGAACTCGATCAAATACACACGTTCGGGCAAAGACGAGAACCGAAGGAAACCATCCGTCTGTTTGCGCAATCGAATGCGTGCGGGCCGTCGGAGGCGTTTGTCTCCCACAGGGAAAGCCACAATCTCCATGTCGGTGCGCGAATCATCGCCGCCACATATCGAGATCTTCGCGCAACGATTCGTGACGGCACACTTCGGGTGGACCTCCTTTATCGATTGAACGTATTTCCGATTGAGATCCCGCCGGAGCTAGACTTTGAGCGGCACGAAATACGCATGCTGCTTGTGCACAAGAGAGTCAATGGGTTTGAATTCCTACAGATGATGGAGGCTGTGGACAATCACGAGGATATGCTGCGAAAGCGCAGGTTTGCAATTGCCATGAGGAAAGCGAGAGATTGGAGGAGGGCAAGTCACAGCCCTTCGTGAGCGGCGAGAGGATATTCGGCTGCTTGTTCAATATTTTGTTTCCAAGCAGTCACGACGGATGAGGAAGAAGACCAAATCGGTGCCAAGGCAAGCGATGGAAGTCTTGGCGAATGTTTCGTGGCCCGGCAATGTACGCGAGTTGCAAAACCTCATCGAGCGCGCCGTCATTCTCACACAGGGGAGTGAGTTGTATGTCCCGATGGAGAGCTGAGGAACCCCACGCGAGCGCCTCGCACCAACTCCATGTCCAACTTTCACGACGCCGAGTGGCGGCCCATCATCGATGCTCTCAAGGCTGCTTCGGGCAAGGTTGCCGGCGCGGGTGGTGCGGCAGAACAGGTTGGTCTGAAGCGCACCACGCTCCAGAATAAGATCCGCCGGGCTCCACATCTCGCGGGCCGACTACTCGCAGTGACAGATTCGTATACGCGCCGGAAACTTACTCGCTGAGATCTTAGAGCCGGGCCTGGGCGGGCAAGCGCGAAATTCCGAGCTTTATCATCTTATTTTGGAGGGTTGTACGCTTCAGCCCCAACCGTTCGGCCGCGCCTCCCAGTCCAGAAATCTTACCAGATGAAGCTTGGAGCGCCTCAATAATCGCCTGGCGCTCTGCCTCTTCAAGAGTCGAACCGGTGGTAGCGCTGCTGACTACTGACGCTCTCTTTAGCTCCTTCAGAGGGACCTTGAGGTCACTACCCTGAGTCAGGATGACAGCTCGTTCAATGAAGTTTTCCAACTCGCGAATATTTCCCGGCCAAGGTGCATTCGTTAAGGCTTCCATAGCGTCCTTGGGAATTGATTCGATATTCTTCTGCATCTTGCGAGATAAACGGGAGACGAAAAAGTTCACGAGCAGGGGAATGTCCTCGCGCCGGTCGCGAAGCGGAGGAATCTCGACTGGAAAGACGTTCAGCCTATAGAACAAGTCTTCCCGAAATTGATTATTTCGTATCATTGCTCCCAGGTCGCGGTGGGTTGCAGCAATCAGCCGCACGTCGACCTGAATTGTCCTGGTACTGCCAAGGCGCTCGAACTCCTGCTCCTGCAAGGCACGAAGTAACTTGGGTTGCAAATCAAGGCTGATATCACCAATCTCGTCGAGGAAAAGCGTGCCTTGATCAGCAATTTCGAACCGGCCCTTCTTTTGCATCAAAGCGCCGGTGAACGCGCCCTTCTCGTGGCCAAACAGTTCGCTCTCGACCAGCCCTGAAGGAATGGCGGCACAGTTCAGGCGAACGAACGTGCGGCTCTTCCTGGAACTCAAGCTGTGGATTGCTCGCGCAATCAATTCCTTGCCCGTCCCGGTTTCACCATGCAGCAACACCGTGGAATCTGTGGGCGCGACAATCTGTATTTGCTGCAGTACTTTGATTAGCGAAGGGCTTCTGCCGACAATGTTTTCGAAGTTGTATTCAGCCCGCAACTCCGTTTCGAGGTAAAGCCGCTCTTCCTCTATTTGATCCCGCGAGGCGTTGAGTTTTTCGTAAGCGATAGCGTTATCCAGGGCCAGAGAAATTTGCGTGGCGATCTGCCCCAGTAAATCGAGGTCCTGGTGGCGAAAATGTCCCGCCCTTTTGCTCCCCAAGGTAATCACACCTAAAGGTCTGTTCGCCATCCGGAGTGCCGTGACCAGCATTGACTCGAGACCCTCAGACGCAAAGGACTCTCGAACAGTTTCTGGAAGCGCTTGCAATTCTTTTTGACCCCACAGCTCGGGCTGACGGGTCTTCATCCGGTGTATGTCTTCAGCCGTGAGCTCGACCGTCACATCGTCTATGAAGCCACGGCCTGAGGGGAAATCCATAGCCGCAGTTTCCAATCGGTTCTGTTCTTTATCGATGATCCAAACCGCCGCGAAATCGTTGTCGAAGTAGTTCCGAAGCGACTCGCAGGCAGAGCGGAGCAGCGTCGTAACGTCAAGAAACGCAATCACATGATTGTTGATCTCAAGCACCAGTTTCCAGCGGTCTCGCTCCCCAAGCAACTGTTTCTGATACGATTCCGCAGCATCGCTCGCCATTGCGCTCTCAAGAGCGGTTGCCACATGAGAACTCACGGTCTGCATAATGGCGAGCTCATCCGGTGTTGCCCCGCCTTCGCTGCGCCTTACGAATGACAACACTCCGAGCTTTCTTCTTGGTGTGGAAAGTGGAACCATGTAAGCACTGCGAACCCCGGTCGTGCTCGTTTGCGATACCATGCCCGGAAACTTTAAGAGCTCTTCGCGAACGTCAGGAATGTGGACGGTTCGTTGCTCCTCAATTGCACGACCTGCCCCCGTGCCTGAGTATGGAGTTTCAGTACCTAGTACGAGTTGAGGTCCTGCCGAACCTCGCTCAAAAGCAATGAGACGCAGAGAATTGCCCTCATGTGTAAGAAGGCCTATACCGATGCTGTCGAAGTGAACGACTGCGGAGAGCAGTTTGTGCAGACTCTTCAACATCGCTTGCAAGCTGGTCTGCTTGTCGATAGCGGCTGTAACTTCCATTAACGTCCGAATCGTGCCGCTAGCCGTCGGTGTTTTTGAAAGCTGATCGGTCATCGGAACCTGGTTAGAAGGGTTCCCGAACTCATAAAAAGTCTGCGATGACATTGCTGTTACTACGCCTTTCTTTGTGGTGTAATAGCTTTCCCTCGATCGAGAAGCCGGTTGACTAGGGCGAACAAAAGGCTCACAGACAAGCCGCACATCAGCACGCCGAGCATGCTCTCCAAGGGCCCAAACAGGCGCCACTTCGGCGGGAGCAGCACATCGCCGTAACCTACAGTCGAGTAACTGGCTGCCGAGAAGTAGAAGGAAGATTCCCAGGAAGAGAAGCAGAGCCAACGATAACAGCTCGCCCACAGCAGAATGATAAGACCCTGTAGAATGATGACCCCCATTGTGGCTTGCATGACAAGCAAAGTCGAGGAGGACATCCGAAGGTTGTGAAACTCTGTTTCAATGACACTTCTCAGCCACTTCATGAGCACGGCCGCCCCGACACACTGCACGAATAGCGTAATCAGTACCAGAACTACGGCTGCGGTAATTTCATGAAGCATCTTCGTGTGCATGGGGGCATCGCTCGCAGTAGGACTAAGATTGAATCGCCGGCCGTTTGTGAGTACTCAGTTTCCACTCACTACCACTGCTATCCTTTCAGGTCCGCATTGCCGATTAGCTCTGCCAGCCTCCGCCGAGGTTTCGGTAGAGATCCACAAGAGCCAGGAGTTCGTTCAATTGGGCCTGAACCATTCCCAGTTCCGCATTGAAATAGTTGGTTTCATTCGTCAGCACTTCCAGGTAGCTGGCGCGGCCACCGCCATAGCGTACTTCAGAAAGCCGAGCTGAATCCTGGGCGGCCACGGTCAGTTGCTCGTGATATTCGCGGAACTCCCGGTTCTTCTGATATGCGACCAGCGAGTCCGAGACCCCGCGAAAGGCCTGCTGGATTGTTTGCTTATAAATCAGCAGGAATTCCTGTTGCTGCGCCTCGGTGTACTTCACGCCTGATTTGATTCTGCCGCCGCTGAAGATTGGCTGCATCAGTGTGCCGCCGAATGCCCAGAATCCCGCCGGGCCCGTCAAGAGGCTCGAGAGTGCTGAGCTTGCATATCCGGCATTTGCGGTCAAAGAAATGTTCGGGTAGTAAGCGGCCTTCGCCACTCCGATCTGCGCGTTCGCAGCTACAAGCTGCTCCTCTGCCTGGCGAATGTCAGCCCTTCTCTCCAGCAGGGCGGAAGGTAGGTCGGCCGGAATCTCGGGCGGATGTGGCTGCTCAGTCAGCGGCAGGCCGCGCGCGATTGGGCCAGGGTTGTTCCCCAGCAGCGTGCTCATGTAGTTCTCCTGCTGCTGAATACGACGTTCGAGATCTGGAATACTTTCAGCCGCAACGGCGACCAGTTGCTCCGCCTGGCGTTGGTCAAGCATGTTGGTGGCGCCACCGCTTACCAGCGTCTTTGTCAGCTTCAGCGACTCTTTACGCGCATCCAGGGTCCGGCGCGCGATCTCCAGTTGCAGGTCCAGTGCGCGAAGCTGAAAATAGGATGCGGCGACATCGCTCACCAGCGTGGAGATCACGTACTCCCGTGCCCAGCGCGCGGCAAGGAGGTTCGCCCGCGCCGATTCCGTCGCACGGCGATACTTTCCCCAGAAGTCGAGTTGCCAATTGAAGCTGGCATCCACGGCGTTTACGCTGCTTGCGGTGTTGGGGAAATTCTTGGCGCGCGGGATGTCGTAGTTGATAGCCGCGGCTCCGGCGTTAACTGTGGGCAGTTGGTCGGCGCGCACGATACCCAGTTCCGCCTGCGCCTTCAGAATGCGTGCCGCCGCGATATTAACGTCGTAATTATTCGTGAGTGCGGTGCGGATCAGTTCTTGCAGTTGCTTGTCCTGAAAGACTTCCCACCATTTTTCGTCGCCCAGTGATTGAATCGCCGGCTGAGGCGGTTGGGCCGCAGCTATCGCCGACGGTTGCTCTTTATCGGTTTGGGAGGCTTGCGAGGACGGGGCCGAACCGCGGTAACTGCCCGGCACATCGACAGTCGGCCGCTTATAGTTGGGTCCTACAGTGCACCCGGCACCTACCAGCATCAGGGCTACAATCAATGTCAGTGGTTTCATTTAGTCCCCCTCTACAGGCGTTGGTTGCGGGATAGCGGCAGTTGGCTCTGGCTGGTCTCCCCGACGCTCGGCCATGCGCTCAACAATCACGTATAACGCGGGAATAATAAAGATGGCGATGCCGGTCGCTGCCAGCATCCCGCCGATTACGGTGGTGCCCATAATCTGCCGGCCTACAGAACCGGCTCCCGTAGCGATAAACAAGGGCACGCAACCGAGAACGAATGCGAAAGAAGTCATCAGGATTGGTCGCAGTCTCAGCTTTGCCCCTTCCAGCGCAGCGTCGACGACCGCCTTGCCATAGACTTCGTGTTGCTCCTTGGCAAACTCCACAATCAAGATGGCGTTCTTGGCCGCCAACCCGATCAGCATCACGAGCCCGATCTGCGAGTAAACGTCGTTGTCAATCTGGACCATGAAGGCCGGGAAGATCATGCCAAGCACCGTGCGCCGCAACCACAGCAGTCCGAAGGCGCCAGCCACCGCGACTGGCGTGCTCAGCAGTACACTGAACGGCAACGACCAGCTCTCATACAGCGCAGCGAGGATGAGGAAGACGAACAGCAGAGAGACAGCGAAAATGACCCAGGTTGGGATGCCTTCGCGGGCCTTCTGCTCCTGGCGGGACATGCCCATGTAGTCGAAGCCCATCTCAGACGGCATGGTTTGGTGGAAGACCTCTTCCAGGGCCGCGGTCGCTTGGTCTGAGCTGTAGCCCGGCGCTGCGCTCCCGATAATCTGCGCTGACGAATACTGATTGAAGCGCATCTTGAATTCCGGACCGTAACGCGACTCGAACCGGGTCAGCGCCGAAAGTGGCACCATCTCGCCCTTAGCATTACGGACGTAGAACTGTCCTACGTTGTCCAGGTTGGAGCGGTATTCAGCTTCGGCCTGCACGCGAACTTGCCAGGCGCGGCCAAAGTCGTTGAAGTAATTAACGAACAGTCCGCCCATGAACGCCTGAAGAGTGTCGTAGACATCACTGAGCTTAACGCCCTGCTTCAGCACTTTCTCCTTGTCCACATACACGAACTTCTGCGGCGTGCTCGGAATATAGGTGGTGGTGATCATCCCTATTTCCGGCCGTTTCTTGGCAGCCTCGAGGAATTTGTTCAGGTTGTTCACCAGGAATTCGGGATTCTTTCCCGCACGGTCTTCCAGCACAAACTGGAATCCGCCCGAGGTGCCGACTCCGGCGATCGCCGGGGGAGAAAAAGCGAAGACGGTACCTTGAGGAAGCGTGAGAATCTTCAGGTTCAACTTCGCCTTAATGACCTGGAACTGCTCCTCTATCGTCTTCCGGTCTTCCCACGGCTGGAGCGTCACCCAGAAGAACGCGTTGTAGCTGGTGCGGGTGAGGCTGAGGAGACTGAATCCCATAACGGTGCTGGTGTACTTGACCCCTGGTGTGCCCTTCAGGACAGCTTCCACCTCGCGGGCTGCGTCCGATGTAGCCTGAAGGGAGGACGCTTCGGGCAGTTGCATCTGGATATACATGTATCCCTGGTCTTCATCGGGCAGGAAGCTGGAGGGCAGCACTTTCCCAAAGAAGACACCGGCGACGGCAAATGCGGCGACTGCCACCACAGCCAAAGCACCTTTGCGAATCAAGCCGCGACAGGCGCTCACATAGAAGTTGGTACCGGAGGCAAACTGGCGATTGAACCAGGCGAAGAATTTCGCCAGCGGCCCATGCGTCTCTTTCTTGGGCCGGAGAAACAATGCCCCAAGCGCCGGGCTCAAAGTCAAGGCGTTGAAGGCTGAAATGATCACGGAGATCGCGATGGTCAATGCAAATTGCTGGTAGAGCCGGCCCGTGATGCCCGGAATGAACACCGTGGGCACGAACACCGCCGACAGTACCAGTGCTATACCAACCACCGGGCCGGTCAGCTCCTGCATGGCTTTGCGAGCAGCTTCCTTTGGCGTCAAGCCTTCTTCAATGTGGTGCTGTATGCCTTCGACCACGACGATGGCATCGTCCACCACCAAGCCGATCGCCAGCACGAGCCCGAACAGCGAAAGGGTATTGACCGAGAAACCGAATAACGGAAAGACAGCGAAGGTGGCGATCAGAGAGACGGGCACCGCGCACATTGGAATCAGAGTCGCACGCCAGTCTTGCAAGAAAATGTAGACCACGATGATGACCAGGACAAAAGCTTCCAGAAGAGTCTGGACGATCTCGTGCATGCCCGCCCTCACGGCATCTGTCGTGTCCAGGGTTACGGCGTAGTCCACGTCCGCCGGGAAGCTCTCCTTCATTTTGGCCATGAGCTTCCGAATGCCTTTCGCCGCTTCGACCGCATTGGAACCGGGTAACTGATAGATACCGATGATCGCGGACGGCTGGCCATTGAGTCGCGTCAGCCAGCTATAGTCCTGCGAGCCCAATTCCACCCGGGCCACATCCTTCACCCGTACCACCCCGCCATCAGCGCCTTCGCGGATGACAATGTCACCGAATTCTTCCGGCGTCTGAAGCCGGCCCTGGGCACGTACGGCGTACGTGAATCTCTGCCCTGCGGCGGATGGTTCTCCTCCAACCTGACCGGCCGGATTCACCGTGTTCTGAGTTTGCACCGCATTCGCAATCTCGCCGACGGTGATGCCTAACTTCGCCAGTTGATCCGGTTTCACCCACAGGCGCATGGCGTACTCGCCGATGCCGTAGATCTGGACCTGTCCTACACCGTAGGAGCGGGCAATGGGCTCCTTGACATTGATATAGCCGTAGTTGGAGAGGAACTTCGCATCGTGGGTGCCCTTGGGGGAATAGAGAGCGATCAGCATCATCGGCGAGGTCAAGGACTTCTTCACGTCGATACCGATCTGGTTGACCTCGGGAGGAAGCTGGCCAATCGCTAACGCCTGACGCGATTGGGTAAGGATGAGATCCATGTTGGGTTCGGTTTTGAGATCAAAATCGACCATCAGGGTCGTACTCGAATTGTTTGTCGAGTTCAGCGAGTACATGTAATCCATGTTGTCCACGCCGTTGATCTGCTGCTCCATGGGCGTGGCTACGGCCTTCTCCATGGTCTCGGCATCGGCACCCGGGTAAATGGCCTGCACGCGTATTTCGGGAGGAGCGATGTCGGGGAACTGAGCGACGGGAAGGCCGATGATCGTGATAGCACCAATGATCACCATCAGGACCGAGATGACGATGGCGACGATGGGCCGCCGGATGAAAAACTCAGACATGACTTAACGCCCCTCCACCTGAGTGTTCGCGGGCTTGGGAACGACAGGCGTTCCATCCTTCACCTTCTCAATACCTTCCACAATCACCTGCTCGCCTGGCTTTAATCCGTCGTCAATCACCCACATCGTCCCGACTTTCTGTCCAGCCTTGACTGGCCGAATAATGGCTTTGTTATCCGGACCCAGCAGCGCAACCTGGTATCCACCCTGAAGTTCTTTCACCGCGCTTTGCGGAACCAGAATCGCGTGTTGCTGAATGCTGGTCTGAATACGTACACGCCCGTATTGGCCAGGACGGAGTTTGTTGCCGGAATTGGGAAACGCGGCAACGACACGGATGGTTCCGGTGTTCACGTCCACCTGACGATCGGTGAGCAAGATCTTCCCCTTGTATGGGTACACCGTACCGTCAGCCAAGATCAGATCGGGGGAGCTTTCAAGGAGGTTGATGTCCTGACCACTCGAAGTAACATGCTGTGCGCGCAGATACTCCTGTTCGCTCACAGGAAAGTAAACCTTGATAGGGTTCACCTGCGAAACTGAGGTGAGGCGAACGTTGGGTCCAACTAAATTGCCGATTTGTACTTCAGCAATTCCTGCGACACCATCCACGAGCGCGGTAACTTTGGTCCAGCCGAGATCCAGTTGCGCTCGTTCGAGAGCTGCTTTCGCCGATTGGACGGCGGCCTGTGCGGCGAGCTTAGCCTGAATCTCGGTATCGAGCTGAGCCTGTGCAATGGCTTTTTGCTCGGCCAGGGGCGTATCGCGTTGCACGTCGAGTGTGGTCCTGCCTAATTCCGCCTCTGCCTGCGCAAGTTGCGCCTTGGCGTGGTCAAGAGTTGCCTGGAAAGGCCTCGGGTCGATTTCGAAGAGGACTTGGCCCTTGCTGACAGCGGCGCCTTCTTTGTAGTTCTGGCTGATGATGTAGCCGGAGACTTGCGGACGTATCTCGGCGTTTACGTAGCCGTCTAGCGTTGCCACCCATTCACGGTTCAGCGGCACGTCACGCTCGATGGGCTGCGCAACCAGGACTTCCGTCACAATGTTCGGAACGGCAGCGTGGCTGTACTTACATCCCACCGTGCCTAAATTCAGCAATACAACTGCCGCAGTAAGAATGACTGCAGCAATTCGTAGTTTGCCGAACGAGAGATCTCCTGAACGCCCGCTTTCCGGCTGGTGCAAACGACTGAGGCCACCATCTCCCATTGATTTACCGTTTTTGAAATTGCTACAAAACATTTCAATCGCCTTCCTGCTCATAAGCACCGTCCATCAGCGTTCGGAGTGAGGGTGTTCGTTACTGTGTTGCGGGGTGTTGGGAGCGGTAAACACAGCCTTCTCGACCGCCGGGCGCCTGGCCCCGCTGAACGCTTCCGGCGTTCACTTCGATCATGGCCTTCCTCGCCTCTCTGGTCTTGCGCCAGCGATATGCCCATTGCCCATAGAAACTTGCGATCATCGGCGGTCAGCAACTCGTCATAGCGTTGCGGCACAACTTCCCGAATCCGCGTGCCAGGCATTTCGACGCCGCGCTGAAGGCGGAAGAAATACTTGCCTATCCACACTTCTCCCGCGCTAAGCAGGGCGTCGATCTCTACCCACCCCCAGGTCATAAGCCTCAAGCTATGGCTAAGTTGCTTTTCGTCTGTGTAGGTGGAGCGGGTAAGAACTCCGTTGTCTATACCACGTTCAAGTACCAGCATAAGAGCCTCACTGTGCTTACGACTGATTGCAATGCATGTACCCTTCCAATGAGGCAGCAGCAGCAAGTCTCTAGATATCAGTGGCTTGTGAATGAAATCGGGCTGAAACGCGGGCGTGCCAGTGTCAATGCGGCAGATCCTGCCCAAATGCGGGCAAAGACAACAAAGCGCGTGGTTTGGCGTCGAGAGTTGAAGGAGAACAACACTCATTGCGCCATCTGCCTTGGTTGAAAGATTTGGTGTTCGTCGCCGCTGCGACGCTGTAACGTCGAAAGCCCTCTGTTGCCTCGGCATGCCGGTACTTGGGCATCGCCAGGCTGGCGTCAATCGAAAGGCCTGCGGTTTCAAGTGTGTTCGAGATTCTTTGCTAATGTCAGCCTCTTAAAGTCCTCGAATGGAATAGATTCGCGAATGAATTGCGCTCTTGAGGTCCAGATTCTGAGAAACGGTGCGGCGAGACGGCCGGATCTTGCGACCCGGCCGTTGTGGGGGTAGGTATGAGCGGGGGAGACGGAGATTTGCAGGCGGTGGCCAACACTCGTGATTTGTGTAAGCCTACTGCTCCTTCCATCACTTCATGCGTTGTTTACCTGCATGCACGTTGCCAAACTAAAGACTAGCCGGCTGTAAGGTCGAGGAGGTGTCCGCACCATGGGAAATTACGATTAATGGCCAAAGCTTTTTCAGATGCTCGTAAGAACTTGATTTGATGTCTTTACAGCGCGTATTCCCACATGGTTCAGCCGAGTGACGCAAGCACACCTCTGCCGAATCATTCAAGAACCGCCTGTATTCGGACACTGCCCAGATGAAGGCAAGTCGATGGATCCGACCCTCGCATATCTGCCCGTTTCACAATGAGTTAGCCAGGTCGAACTTGGTACGGCAATTGCGTACTCATTTATGGAAAAGGAAGGCGACTGCCTCAATAGGTGGACGGATGTTTCGAGCACAACTCCATCAACTAGCAAACGGTCCAACTCTGAAGATGGAGGGCAGCCTCGTCGGAGAATGGGCACAGGAGGCCAAGTCATTAGTGACAAGCGGCCCGTTGCCGAAAGGATTGATCGTCGATCTTACCGACGTAAGCTACATCGATTCGGTGGGAGAGCAAGTGCTGGCCTGGCTAGCGAGTGTCGGCGCATCCTTCCTGGCAAAAACCGTCTATGTTGCCTCAGTATGCGAGCGGCTGCAGCTGCCCTTGCACGACAAGCCAAATCACGCCCACAAGCATTCTTAAGTCGGTTGCCAGCCGCAACGCCCAGAGGCAATCACATCACGATTGTTCGAGGCCGGGTTCATCGCCCATGGTACTCAAGCATCGGCAACGGCGCTGCTGCAGAGCGCAGTCTCGCAGGTCTTTAGTTCACTTGAGCTTCAAAACAAGAGAGAGCGGGTAGTGATCGGAAGCGCAGACCGATTGGTGCAGCTCAACTTCTGCGTGGTCCAAAGGACCCCGACTCAAAATCCAATCGACAGCCCGAGCACGACCCAGGCGCGATCGTGGCGTGGTCGGACGAACATTCCCGTTGTCGAAGTGGTTGTTGAACGGTTCTCCGCCAATAATCAACGTGGCCATCTTTCGGGACAAATCGAAATTGAAGTCGCCCGCTACGACGACGGGCACATCAGAACCATATTGGTGCGCATCATCGAAAATCTCTGCGAGCTGACTGCAGCGCAAGTTATCGTTGCCGCGGCTTTCTAGGTGAACGTTAAACACGACCAACTGCTTGCCAAACCAAGCGACGTGACTTACGAGCGCCATTCTGGCGCCGAGCCGCCGCTGAAACTTGGAAGTTGTCGGAACGTACCAACGCGGTCGCCAAAAACCCGATTGCCTTTGGAATCGAAGAATGCGTGATTCCGCAATCGGTAATCGCGACAGAGTAGCTTGGCCGTGGTAAGCAGGTGAGTTGTGGTTTCCCTGCGTCAGTTCCTCAAATTCGCACCCGAATACATAGTTCATTTGCAGGGTCTGTGCAATTACCCGCGCGATGTTTCGGTGATGCGTTCTTCGGGCATTGACATCGACCTCCTGTAGCAAGATGAGGTCGGCGGATGCGTCGGTAAGAAATTCTAGGACCTCGTTCAGTTGCAAGCCGCGATTAACGTTCCAGCTGAGAATTCGAATGAAGTCCAGCGCCTCCAAGGCATCGTCCGCCGGCGCGAACGAACCTCTTTCTAGCTGCTCCAATCGCATCATTTGCGCTCTTCAGTTCGGCGGCTCAATCCGGCGGCAAGCCGGACTTAGGCGGTCAAAGGCTCGGTCGCCGGTGGGTTTGAGGTTGAAACAGGCTTTGCCTCGCTGCTCTTCCGAGAAAAAGCAAGATATGAGCGAAGCGCAATAATTAACGCCACGTTGGCGCCGATCGCGCTTGCGCGCAGCGTCCACGGCACGAAGTCTAATACGGCCAGGACCAGCAGCGCGTAGGGCAAGAAGCAACGACGAATGATGAACTCGGTGTAGCGGCCTATATAGATGAGTGGATTGCTAAGATTACTTTCGGCCTTTTTATGCCAGACGGCCAGGTACTGCTCAGGACGCTCACCCGATAGCTGCTTTCGTCCAAGCCCCGCGACGATGAAGGTGAGAATTGCGCCTACGAAGAGCGCTACTCCCCACCCTACAAAACTGGTCCTTCCCGTGCTTCGCACTAACCCAATTGTCATGCCGGCAAAGAGGAACAGGTAGTAGAGATAGTCGCAGGCCGTATCCAGCCAGCAACCAAAAGCGGAGGACTGCAGTTTGAGACGCGCAACCTCGCCATCGCACCCGTCAAGAATGCTCGCGCAGAGCGATAATGCGGCGCCGAAGACGGCGTTCCAGTACCCTCCAAATGCGAAGTATAGACCGGACATGAAGCTGACGCCGAGGGTGAACAGGCTCACCATATTCGGCGTAATTGGATATTTGATGAGCTGGTGGCTGATCGGGATCGAGACCCGGCGATTCATTCTAGCGAAGACACCGTCCGTGGGTTTGACCAGCCAGCGGTCGAGCTTCTCGTTGGCGGCCGCACGATCTTCTTCCGTGTGGACCCCCTGCCACAAGTTGTCTGGGACGGCGTGGTTCTCCACGGTCGTGCGGTCTAGCCCTGCCACGTGACACGACAGAATCCCCGCGTGCAGATCATCCATATTGTGAATCAGGGGGCCGCCAATCATTGCGATGTCCCCGGCTAGTTCCCGGGAGAGCACGGTCATTCCGATTGGATTGCCGCCCGACGTTAGCTCCAGAGCGCGGCGCTCGTCCTTCCACTCGTTGACCATGCGATACAAAGAGGGATGATAGGACCGATCTCCTGCGATAAGGACAACGCGCTCGGCGGTGTCGGCTACTTGTCCCAAAGCGATCGGAATGGCGCTTTCAGGCGCTGCTTCGATCCACTCGACTGTATCCGGCAGGCGCCGGGTCTTGGCCAAAGTGCTGCGAATCGCTGCGCCGTTCGCCGGGTCAACGACAACGATGATCCGGCCCGTGCCGGCACTCTTTGCACTCAGGATTGCGCGGAGCACCAGAGGGAGGGCTCCAACTTCCGCAAGCAGGGAGTGCGACAACTCGCTTTCCGAGGCCGACTGGTTTGCTAGTATAATTGCGACTTTCTGACAATCGACCGCGTACTCATCACCCAGCGTTACCTTCTCTGATGACATATTCGACTCGCTTTCGTTCCCAGGGTTCTCGTGCGACTGGGCAATTAGTTTGGATCGCGAGAAATA
>Ga0207764_100051_pt1 | contig 17310 bp, 17 predicted proteins | sample LuqExpMetageno52_FD_187810 | JGI IMG/M metagenome (GOLD analysis project Ga0207764, IMG submission 187810) | Tropical forest soil microbial communities from Luquillo Experimental Forest, Puerto Rico - Sample 52 (SPAdes) | ecosystem: Environmental > Terrestrial > Soil > Tropical forest ...
CCGCCATAGCGTTAGAGATCGCAATAGCCTCCCTAGCCTAGTTTACTCACCACACGGCCTGTTGCGCCTTGCTAATTCGCCACTAATGCATTCACCCTAAAAGACTCTTTGCAAACCGTTTTGCGTGCCAAACGGCAAAAGCGATGCCTCCGGATACCGCGGCTGTGATCATCGGCTCTACCCATTGGGGGGAAAAGTGCGACCGGCGCGCAAAGATATCGCCGATGAAGGTAACTATCGCGCTGATCGTCACCTGCCGAGTAACGCTATCAATCGTCCGATCCATCTGCGTTAGCAGGGCAACAGCGACTGCTGCGCCAACGACGCCACAAACCGCGGCGATGCGGACGTGCTCAAAGCTGAATGCTGAACCGCCGCGAGCCATTACGAGAAAGCAGGCAAGCCAGGCACCTGCGAACTTTTCAGCGGCAGGGCGGGCAAGGCCAGTCGCAAACGAGTCATTGAATGTCTTTGGGAGACTTAAGTTAGGGTGTAGCACCGATCCACCTTCATCTCCTTGTGCAAGTTTGGCTAGTTTCGCAAACTAGTCGGCGACGCGCCAATCAATTTCGCCTCAACTACTATTGGTTTCGGAACACTGAAAAGTTATCCACTTTATGAAGCCTCGCGACCCGTGCTTGCGGGCTTTTTTGCTGCAAAAAAGCTGGCCAGATGAGTTGTTGAACGCAGAGATAGGCACCCAGACTGGGACAAGCACCCTGCGGCCATCGCAGGAAATCTTAGCTTCTTGTCGCGGCGGAAGCTTGCAACTTGGTTTTGTACTGTTCGACGCGTTCTTCGAGTCGAGCGACATTTTGCAGAAGCCGGTCGGTGCACAAGCGAAGGAAGTAATAACCGAAATCTGGATTTTGATAGAAGATTTCTAGCAGTCGATCGTAAGTGAGCGTCATCATCGTTCCACTCTCGATGCATTCGACCGTTTGCGTTCGTTTATTTTCGGGCGACAGAAAGCCAAGCTCTCCCACGAGTTGTCCCGGCCTAAGTTCGACACCAATTTCCGTTGCTATAAATTTTCCCGACGCCGTGAAAAATAACTCGTGAGCTGTATCTCCCTTGCGAAACAGGACCTCTCCTTTACGGTATTCTCTTCTATCCATAAATGGCTTCAGCCATTCCAAAGACAAATCGCCTCGTGCCGCGGTTCGCGCTTTTTTCACGAGTTTCAAAATCTGGAAAAGACGTAGACTGTTAATCGGTAGCATGAACAGATACATGAGAAAGGTGGCGATCGCTCCACCTAGCACGCCATAGGCTATAAAAAACAGAGCACTAAGTATGCCGAAGACGCGCAGCGGCACTATTGTTCTCATCAGGAAAGTCGCGGCGTAAAAAATCGCCCCGACGAGAGCCAACATGTGTGGAACGGTCATGCTTGCGAGCGATAGCTCGACCAGCCTGTGATATGCCGCGCTGAAGCTCAGACCTTCGAAATCAAGATGAAAATGATTAAGCAACTTTTCAATAGTGGGATTCGAGTCAAATAGCATAATAAGATTTGCGCTGCTCATCGAGTGTCCCTCAAAGATCATCCCGGCCGACCAGGTTCGTTCCTTTATTGGAATTGGGAGGCATTATGAAGGCCTAAATCGCCGGATTCAAACGGCGCTGAAATCGTTGTCACAAACAGGCGTCGTAGGGTCGGTATGCTCGAGGTCGAGCGGCCTTTGACGACAAGAATAGGCAATTCCGCCAAAGTCATCTATCGGTTGTTTGACTCTAACCAGCGAAGGAACCTACCGGCCGCGATGCCGCGCACGAAAGCTAGGTTATATTCCTGAAAGACAGCGCTTGTGTCCCAGTTGCCGGTTGGCCAATTCTGCGCCGCACGTTCGATACGGGCTAGGTCGATCACTTTTCTAATGAGCGGGAACCGCGAGAATTCGATGATTTGTCGCATCAATTCGCCACGTTGCGTGGTGAGCCTTTCATGCCAGTCCGCAGCTTGGAGACCGCTCAAGCGGTTGGTCAATATTGTATCGGGTACCAAACCCCACATAGCGCGACGGATGAGCGACCGATCAGTTTGCTCAGCAAGGAATTGCTGCGGTGGAACGCCAAAGCAGTAAGCAACTACGTCCATGTCTGCAGTCGGATCGCGAACTTCGACGCCCGTTACCGCTTTCTCCGCCGCATGCCAGTCGCCTATGTAATCGACCTGAGTCAGTCCCCTGATGCGTTCGTCTGGCCGCGTACGATACAGAAAATCATGTCCAACTGCTTGGGCGCGGAGATCAACGTTCATTGCGGCAGCAAATTCTGGATGGATGGCAGAATGAGATTGCCAAACCGCAGATTGTTTCGGTTGGCCGCGGCGATTCGCCCAATTACCCAGCCACTCGGGTACTAAAGGTTCGAGAAACACCTTTCGCACAGACACCCATCGGGAATAAGGTGTTCGGCGATAATAAAGCTGCCATTGTCGGTAGGCGGTGAGCAGTCTTCCGTGCAATAAATGCGTGACCGTCTGCGACCAACCATTCCAACTAACGGTGTAATTCCCAAATAGCCCGCCGAGCACTACACGGCGCCCCTGTCCACGCGCGCGCCGCAGAATCTCCAACACCCAACCAAGATTGGTTGGATTGCGTACCGGTCCTTCCAGGGCCGCAAAGAAATGCTCAAGTTCACCGAAGTCGTCGCATTCATTGTTGTGAACAAATATAACGTCGATATTCCGATTCGCTTTCCGGATTGCGTTAACGTAAGGGGTTTCGTCAGCATAGCAGCCGGATGGAACGGGAGTATTAAATCCGCGTCGTGGCACCCCTGTGAAGGCGAGAAGACGCTGGTTTTTCTCGGCGAGTGCCCGCGCCGCAAGTACAGAAACCGATGACGAGTCGAGGCCACCGCTGAGAAATGAAGCGATTGGGAACGCACTGCGCATTTGTCGCCGGACTGCTCGATCGAGGCATTCACGTAATCCGTCTGCATAATCTTGATCCGATCGAAGCCTGACCGGCTTAATTTGCTGTGGCGACCAGTATCGGTACTGATTTAACGCACCATCGCGCGTGATGTGCATCACGTGTGCTGGTGGGAGACGAAATACATTTCTGTATATGGTTGAGGCGTGGTCGGCATGATTGAGCACCAGGAAATCGGCAAATTTTTCCTCACACAGTTCGCGCGTCACCCCGTGCAGGGCGAACAGTCCTTTCGGCATGCTGGCGAAAGCAAAAAAGTGCTCGCTCGTGTGCCACACTAGGTTGCTGATACCGAGGTGATCGCGTGCAATCGTGAGGCTCTGATTGCGTGGATCCCAGATTGCAGCTGCGAAGGGGCCGCGCAACATCGGCCAGATGATGTCGCCGAGTTTTTCCCACGCGGCCAGAAGAACGCACGAATCTGGCCATGTCACTGCTTCTGGGCGCGGAGCTCCAATCCGATCAAGTAGATCATCGCGATTGTCAAGGCGGAGATCCGCCGTGATCAGCGATCCTGTTGCGCCTTTCCACGGCTGTCGATCGAGTCGGTCTTCTGGCGTCATGCGCATGAGCGCATGAACAAGACCTGCAATTCCGTTGACAACGATTTCAGAACGATCGGGACCGTACTGATAGAGCGCATTCACAACGCCTTGGAGCTCGTGACGGTTGACCTTTTGGCCGTCGAATCGCAGTAACCCGGCGATAGCGCTCATGCAATCTCACGTCTTATGTTTGTGCTCCGCCGAACTGTGCAATGCGAACGAATCGATGAGTCTCGGAGCGGCCAACAACTTCCTCTTTTTTAATCTGCAGCCAAGCGTGTGCAGCTAGTTTATCGTCATGACGGCCAACACCAAGACACACCTGACTAGGTATCCCGCGCCTGCGCAGCATCGCATGTGCCGCCAGGGTTCGGGGTAGACAACCAGCATTCAGCCTCTCGCCCAGATTCTCGATCGCCCAAGAGACCCATCCGATTTCATCGACCGCGAAACGATTAACCCGTTTGAGTGGGCCATTGACCCATGCGAAGATGCGCGCCGGTGGAAGGATGGATAAGGCGAGACGCGCGAGCACAAGCATGATGGCTGCCTCGCGCAGGTAGAGGCGCCGCATGGCCACTGCCTTCATTTGATCACCCGGACCAATCGATGCTGGGCTAGAGCCGCAAGAAAAGGTGTCACATCCCGGGACAAGGTCTCTGTGTCGACATAATACATTTCCGAGAGTCGATCAAAAATTCGACCGACACGACAAGGTTCGGCGAGCATTTTCCAAATTTCGCTCGCTACCCGGTTAAGATCAAAATACGAGCCAGCACGCATACTCAACAGAACGATACGGTCATCAAGGACAACTGCGGTCGGCTCTGCGTCGCGAACAAGAAGATTGTCGATAGTAAGGATCAAGCCATATACTCTGTTGCTTTGCGAAAAGCGGTCTTCGTAGCGTATTGAAGTTCGCGGCTTTGCGCTACTTCGGAGGGTCGTTGCACGAGCTTGTCGGTAGGATAATTAGGACGAGCGCTCATGAGTGCTGGAACCAAGCATAAAGAGAAGGCTTTTAGCCGAAAATTGAAATCTACTTTTCGGTGCGGGCAGATAACGGAAAAGCCATCTCGAACCAAAAGCCCAACTTCGTGGCTGGCGGTCCCGGCGGTTCAGGATGCGCAACGGTCGATTGGTCAGACGAGAATCCCTTCAACGCTGCGATTCGGCCACTCTCGGCGACAAATTGTGTTTCGGTTCTGATCGGCAATTCTGTAACAACTGGGGGCTCCCAGGCGCTGCGGCACGCAAAATCCACGCCGCTAGATTTGGTTGGTTGCGTCATCCGGAGGCCCCACAAGAACGACACTTAAATAATTTTATGGAAATGGATCTAACATGGCAAGATCAGCAAAAGCGAGGCTATAGCGGGTAGGGGGAATACCGAAGTTTGGCAGTCCGGACAGCCGCTTGGCACCAGCTTTTACGCATGATAGCGTTAAAGAGGTAATTATCCCCTCGACAACCTCGTGTCGGCGCAGCTTCGCGTTGTGACGATTACGAGAAAGGATGCGCGATGACAGAAAACACGACTTCTTCCACGAGCCCTGAGACCGCGGAAGCCAGTGCCGCTTCAGAACCGACGGCCGAGCGGCGTGATGAAGTGGCGAACAGGTTAGTAGACCGATTTGCTATTTGGTCCGGTGTTGCAGGGCTTATTCCGGTGCCAGTTGTCGACGCGGTTGCGGTTGGGGGACTGCAAATACAAATGGTACGGCGACTTTCGCAAATCTACGAAGTAGCCTTCTCGGAAAACAGGGGCAAGGCGTTGGTCGCAAGCCTTGCGGGATCAATGATTCCAACAACCAGTGGCATCGGCGCGGCGAGCGTACTCAAAGCTGTCCCAATTATCGGAACGCTTACCGCTGGATTCGTGATGCCGGCTCTCTCTGCCGGAGCGACCTATGCCATCGGTAAAGCGTTTGTTCAGCACTTTGAGTCCGGCGGGACGCTCCTTGATTTCAATCCTCCGGATTATCGGGAGTTTATTAGAAAGCAAAAAGAGATGTGGGATTCGCGGTCGAGGCCATCGCAGTCTGAGTCTTCTAGTGATAAAGCAACCGGAGCGACAGCTACGAGCTCTTGACTCGCAAGGGCACATGCCGGCCAACTGGGGAATAGCGTTAGCTGCCGAAGTGTCACAGCTCTCGCCCGGTGAGGTTGAGCCCCATGCTAGAGACCGTAATTTACATTACGATTTGCGTTCTCACAGGACTTTTGGGCATCGAGCGCCGAATGGGTTTTCTCGGCACTTTTCTTCTTGCGATTTTCACCACCCCGATAATAGTCATACCGCTACTGTTACTTACGGGTCCGTCTCGTCGTGTCCGCTGGTGGCAGCGGCCCTAGCGGAGTTTTGTTCTTGGGCTCAACGAACTTGTTTCCCCAAAGCGGCAGCGGCAATTTGCTGAGGCATAGTCGGAAAACATTCTAGCTATGTCATTCCTTCAGCTCGTTCGCCGCGAAATGCACGGCTCGCTGCCGAAGCTTCTATTCATGGCTAGTCTCGGAGGCATCAGCACGGCCGCTATTCTCGCGGCGATAAATGCGGGAATGCAGACGGGGAAAGGCGCTAGTTTATGGGCAGCTACTCTTTTTTTGATTTCGCTTTTTCTGTTCATCAAGACGCAATACTACGTGACCATCACCACCACTGCTGAAATTGAAGCGATCATACACAAGCTCCGCCTGCGGGTTATTGATCGGGTTAGGCGCTCAGAGCTTCTGGCAGTAGAGCGCATTGGCCGTTCGCGTATTGTCGCTGCTATTACAAGTGATACGGCGGTACTCACGCAAGCCAGCAATATGCTAAGCTTTACAGTGCAAGGTGCGGTTCTCATTTTTTTTGTGGCAATCTACGTTGCCTTTTTATCGATTGCCGCAATCCTGACGACGATTTTTATCATCGCCGTCGCATCGACCATATTTCATTATAAAAATCGTCGCTTAGTTGCTGAAAAGCAGAAATCGGCAGAATGGGAAGGCCACTTATTTGACCGACTGACGGATTTCCTTGATGGATTCAAGGAAGTCAAACTGAACAGCGCGCGTAGCACGGACCTGTTTGATGATGCCATAGACGTGTCCAGGACTGCGGCCAACATAAAAATAAAAAGCCAGGCTGAAACCTTCAGGATGATCGTGACGTCCCAGATCTCAATGTACGTATTGCTGGGCGCTGTCGTTTTCATTGCTCCGCAATTTAGCGCGTCGCTTGGCGGTTCATCTTTGACCCAGACGACGACGGCCCTAATGTTCGTTGTTGGTGCGTGCTTTGGTCTCGTTCAGTCGATACCGGTGTTGATGAATGCTAACGCCGCGGCAGACAGGATTGAGAGGTTGGAGGCTGATCTGCAAGCAATGGTAACAGCGGCTGAGCCTAGCGAGATCAAGGTAATGAAGCATTTCGGTAAAATCGAAATGCGTCGGATTATGTTTCACTATATTGACCGCTTTTCCGAGGCGGCCTTTCACATCGGCCCCCTGGACTTCACTTTAAAATCGGGCGAGCTCGTCTTTATTACAGGAGGCAACGGCTCGGGGAAATCGACATTCTTAAGGGTCCTCGCCGGACTCTATCCTCCCGATTCCGGTGAAATCATGCTTGATGGTGTACGTGTTAACGATGCAACGCGTGATTCATATCGTTCGTTGATGTCTGCGATCTTTTTTGACTATCACCTTTTCAAGCGGTTGTACGGCATACCCGAACCGGATCCAGGCGAAGTTGATCGGCGACTAACGCAATTCCGATTAGCCGACAAGATGACGTTATCGAACGACGAATTTAGCACGCTCGACCTTTCGGGCGGTCAGCGTAGGCGCCTTGCCCTGATCGTCAGTTTGCTCGAGAAGCGTCCCATCTTCCTACTGGATGAATGGACGGCGGAACAAGATCCGGAATTCCGTCGTAAATTTTACGATGAAATGTTGCCAGAAATGCTGGAAGCCGGCGCTACAATCGTGGCGATTACCCACGATGACCGCTACCTCGACGAATTAAAATTGCCAGCTCGACGGATTCGAATGGACGAGGGCCTAATTGTGGCGCAGGTTTCGATGCAGAATGGCTCGCAGTAGAGTTCGGGGGAGAGCCGGCAATGGCAAAGTATCCAGAGTTCCTTCATGAAGCACCCCCCCCGCAGAAAAAGCGAGCATGGCTGCGTTTTATACGACGGCACATCCCGAGTGTATCCGTCCTGTTCATGGCTACATTACTCGCTATTACACTCCTTTACCCCTATGTGGTGATTACAGTTCAGAGTGGACAAGTCGGCGTTCTTTGGCGGCGTTTTTTCGGATTCGATGCTTACTGCTGGTGCTTTGCTGGACGAGGTACAGCTCTAGACCCTCGTGAGATCAGAGAAGAAGGCCTTCACATAATTTGGCCTTGGGACAAGCTATTTATTTACAACCTGAGACTTCAATCCGCCACACAGACATACAATGCAATCTCCAAAGATGGCGTGAGCGTAAATGCGCAAATCAATGTACGATTTCAACTAAGTCACAATTCCGTCGGCGTACTCCAGAAATTTATCGGTCCGGATTATTTGCAGTTAATCGTAAGCCCCGAAATTGGTAGCCAGGCCCGCAGCGTTATTTCGCAGTACTCAGCCCAAGAGGTCTACACCTCGCGTGAGGCAATCCAGGAAAAGATTCGTGATAATGCACAGAAAAGCCTGGGCGCTCATCTCAACAAATTGGTGCAGCCCGAGGCGATGGAAGAGCTCGATCCCAAACACTACACCGACTACTTGCAGGGTTCCATCCAGATTCTTGACACCCTCGTACTCGGCATCGAGTTGCCACCCGAAATTGTTGCGGCGATTAACCGTCAAACCGAACAGTATTACATGATACAAGAATACCGTTTTCGAGTTGCACGTGAGGCCGAGGAGTCAAAGCGTAAACAAATCGAGGCGAACGGGATAAGCGCTTTCCAGCAGACAGTGAGCCAAGGCATCTCGGAGTCATACTTGCGCTGGCGTGGCATTGAGGCGACACTTGCGCTGGCGCAGTCTCCTAATTCAAAGATAGTTATCATTGGCAGCAACAAAGACGGTTTACCAATCATACTTGGCAATGTTGACAGCCCGTCAACACAAGCGCAGCAAGCTGGCCCCACAGCACGACCTCCTGCCGATCAAACGCCGCCAGGTGCCTCACCAGCGACGCCTGGCTCACCATCTAACCCAGTCCAATCAAAGCAAGAACCGCCAGTGGCATCATCGAACCGAAACTCACAGACGGAGCCCGAGAAAAGCGCTGCCGCTGCCTCTCCGACAGGCTCCGGTGGGCCGGATAAGCAGTCAAATTCTTATATTCCGTTGGACCTTTCCAACATCAAGTCCGTCATTGATCGGATCTCCCGACCGTTACGCTCAAATGAAACACCGGCTCCGGGGTCACCGCCGAAGCAATAGTCAGCAAGCGTAACGTAGCTCTCATGGGATCGATTACCTAAACCCCCGGGTGGCCCATAGCGTCACCTTTCGAATTGCCATCCGGTCCAGAAATCGGCCATCATCGCAGATCTAGCCTAGCAATCGTGACGAGACCATAGGACGCAATCGGGGACGGTAAAGTGAGCAACGCGATTGATTCAGCAAGCAAAAGTTTGAATGAACCGCGATTTTCGGGAAGTCGCTTCCGCGGATTGGCAACCAGTGCGGTTGTGGTCCTGTGTGCGCTAATAATCGGTTACTTACTCGGACTCCTCTCCGGTCGCAGTTACCTGCTGGCAACGCGCGCACTGCTCCAGCAAACTCAATCTGAAAATCAGAGCCTCAAAAGCGAAAATGTTGATGCTAATGCAAAACTGGCCGAGCTCGAGGCTAATCTTACTAATGTTCGAGCAGCGTTGGAGGCGATGACTCCCAAAAAGAACGCCTACAACCTTACTCCTAATCAGTCGTTGATCGTTGCCGATGGCCGCTTAACCATCGGATTGGTCGGCCCTCCGGCAAACGAAAGTGTCAAGATTAACGTCAATGGAAACCAGCACTCAGCGGCTCCAGGGGACGTCATCAGGATCGCACTTGATCCTGCAACAAATTGCCAAGTCAGCGTCCAATCCTTTGACATGTTCAATGCCGTCGTCACCGCCTCATGCGCGGGAACAAAAGCTCAGTAAATTTGATTGCTCAACTATTCGTTGAGGTACACTTTCAGAAGCAAAATCGGATTATTTCTTTTCATAGAGTGAATTCCAGCTTTCAGAGAAAGCAGCGCTGAGGGCAGGGTCAGCATGGAGTTGCTTTTGTCCATTATTTTTAGAACGTCGCTCGCCCGTATCATTGATACCTTGGCGCATGTGTGCACCAGAAGGCGAGTGCGTCTAAAAAGCGCTGATGGTGCCTTATGGCCTGCTGAAGAAATCACAGCCAGCGAGGGGCGTGACTAATCCCAAATTAGAATGTTTGGCAAAGTTCCGTCGACCTGACGCAAGCATGCGTAGCCTACCCCAGCGAGACCGCGAAATAGCCCCAAATTGAAACGCCTGTTACCGCTGTTCCAACGGTAATCGCCGGCAGATTTTGCGTTTTGTAAAACTGCCGACAAGCGTCTTGAAGCAAGCTCATTTAGATCACGCCTTCTGAGGGTGACACCAGCTTCGCGTAGGAGTTCGATGCTGCCGAGAGCGCCGCAGCAAAGAGTGTCGACAAGGCCAGGCCAACCATTCGTGGTACCCTCCACGGCTTTTTGAATATCGCTTGTCATTAGGTTCCTGTCTATCTGTCCTTGGCGCGCGGTTGCAACTCGTGCGAGTCCAATGCCGGGCGCACCGTGACACCACTGACATGTCCAAGATGGCTCTTCACCAGTGCGCATATCCGGCCAATTGTGATGATCTTCGTCATAACTAGAATTTTCGAACGCTATGCATTCCAATGCGGCGTTCGAGAACCGCTCTTGACCCGTGACTGCGGACAGCGATGCAAGTGCATAAGAAAATCCCGCTGCTCCATGTGACATTCCATTAAGTGCTTGTTGGCTGAAAGCCTGAGAGCTCCAACTGCGACGGCCCTTCTCGCCCATCCGACTTTGATTCAGCAAGTGCTCGCCACACTTTAGGGCACGGTTCAGCACATACTCAGAGTTGCCATCGCGATATAGACGAAGCAGACAGAGCACTGCACCCGCGGAGCCGCCAATCACATCCAACTGTTTGTCGGCCGCTATGAGATCATCAGTAAACAATTCCGCCACTGCATGAGCGTCCACCAGCAAGTCTCTATTTTGCAAAAGCTTCGATATTATGGTGAGCGCGTACACGATGGAGCCCAGCCCAGTGCCGGCTCCTATGCCTAAAGAACGTGCGATATGCGCTGCGTTTCGGCTTTTAAGATTGTTGCGAACCTGCGCGATTGCGGCCAAGGCAAGCTCACCTGAAGGGCTGCAGCCCGTAACCGCGGCATGCGCAGCAAGGAAGGCTCCGATGCCGGAATTACCGTTGTAGAGATCTGGGCCAAGGCATACGAGTTGGAAAACGTCGGCATCTCCCAGCCAGTCGAGGCCGATCCAGGCAGCACCGGTCCCGCGGCGAATCGCATAATCAGCTAACTCCTTGGCGATCCTGTTGGCTTCCGCGATGTAATCCTCCTTGGCCACAGCAGGAGTATTCGGATCAACACTGAGGATCGCGGCCTCGGTTTTTGGGCGGTCGGACCTCGAAAGGGAGCTTGTATTCTGCTTAATAACTTCAATCTGCCAGCCAATTTCTTGCTCGCTGAAGTCATGAAGGCGAGCCCGAGCGCGATCAAGGCCAGCGGGCGAACGAACTGAAAGGGACCCCCCCGTCGCATCGCGTATTTCGTTTGTATCACTCGCTGAGAGAAAATGTGGCACGTTCAATGATATGAGCGCGGAACGTTCAGCGCGCTGCAACGGCCAAAGGGAGTCTGTATCTGTTTCCCAGTCTGCAAGCCTTGCTATGAAATCTGCTTGGGAGGACCAGATCACCCCATCATCCATTGTCTGGTGATTTTTCAAGCGTTGAAGCAACATGTGGTAGAATCGGGTGGGCCTGATAACTTTTCGAACAGACGCGCCCGCAAAGCCTTCGAAAAGAGTGTCCTGTTTTCCTCTCTCCATATAGGAGAGTAAAAATCTGGCGTAATTCTCGAAACCAGTAATGAAATCATCGATATGGTCCGCAAATTTGGCATAGACACCGTCCACATGTGGTAAATTCGTATTTGAAGCGTCGATTTGCTTCGTCCTCGTCGGACGCATCTCGTCCGTGTTTATATGTAGCCATGTGATTCTTGTACTCACACTCCAGTCGGCGGTCATTCCACCAATGGCAAAGATCTTGTTTTCAGGAGATCGCCCGTACGTTGGAAGGAGTCCAACCATCATAACAGAGTTGGCGAGTTTTTGTTTGGCGGCCTCTGCCGCTTCTGCTTCAGGATCAGCGGCTTCGTGATCCTCGATCATTGAATGAAAAATTGTTTCCAGATCAATTGGAACCGGGTGATCTCCAGCAGCAATGATGTTTTCTTGATGCATGTCAGCTGCCGCAAAGCAATGGAAAAGCGCAAGCCAAGCGCCAGCGCGGCGAAAAAACTCTTGGCAGCCCTTTTGGTTGGCGCATCCACTATGACGGATGAATTCGGTCCAACCATAGCCATCACGCGCGATCGCGCGTACCGCTCTTAATTGGACCGGAGCGGTTGCCCGGTTTAACCGCTCGATCAGGTTCTGCCAAGCAACGTCGACTCGCAGATCCTTTGGCTTGTAAAGAATCTGCGAGCCATCCAGGAAGCTAACTATCTGTACCGAACGGCCGCCATTGTGTGGATCGGCGACGTCGCTTTCAACTCTAACAATTGTGGGATTATCGCAGGCTGGGAGAAGCTCGCGACAAACAGAGTCGATATCTGCGTTGAGTCGAACAATCAATTCGCGCGATGAATCGATCCACTGTCTCGTTATCGTAGCTATCAACCGCAAAAGAACAGGTTTGTTTTCAAATAGCTTGCGAAAACCGCCCGCCTTCATCTCGGCGACGAATCCGTCGTAGAGTGATGTGGAGCCGCGTTGCGGCGCAGATGCGTCGGATATTTTTTCGCTTGCCTTTCGCAGCTTAGCGAACAGTTCATATAGTACCGGCGCACAGAGCGCGGACAGCTGCCTGAGAAGCGAAATGCGAAGACTGGCGCGGGCAGATTGATTGAGGTTACCGGGCGTTCCCTTTTCCGAATAAAGCGAAATTTCCGCTTTTCGTACTAGCGGCAGAAACAGGTGCTCGAACGGACAAGTCTCGTGGCCGTCGGGTTCAATTTCATCATTGGTTGCGCTTTGCAACGCTTGCTCTATCCAGACCGCGTCGTTGACCCATATCGGCCATGGCGCGGCGCTGTTCCGGCGAATGGTCGCAAATCGTGCCAATACATGGCCGAGCGATAACGCGTCTCTATTCAGCCGCTGCTCAAACAACGACCAATCACCACTCGCGCATGAGCGACACCAAGCCGCGAGACGCCGGGCAGCCGAATCCGCATTGGTTTTCTGACCCGGCAACGGCTCGAACTCGTCGGAGACCACCTCATCAATTGTGGCGCCGCGGATTATCAATCGCTGGTAGAAATCATCCATCATCCGCTCCAACGGCCCTTTCATCTCGTTGGTGGGGAGCTATTCAAGAACTCCTGCCACCATTCCTCTTGCTGCTGGGCGTTTGCCGGTGAACAGAAGGCGGCCTTCGAGGCAGTTGTCTGTGCCGATCATACGGCAGAACAGCAGGCAAGCGATAGCGATTTATCTTGATAAATCAAATATCTAACGCGGTTATCGGAAACGTTTGATGGGCCCCCCTCTGCATTGACTTTGTATGCCGCGCATTGGATGATGATTATATGGCGTTGGGATGGGGGCTATCGATTTTCCAACCGCTTACCGGAATTGCCCGCGCCGCTGGCGAACGAAAGGAATGAAGCCATGAAGGACCTCGCTTTAGAGCAACGTGAAGAAGAAATCCTCAATTTCGAAGTTTCCGACGAGGCGTTGGAGACGGCTGGGGATGCAAAGAACCAGAACGCCTTCACTCTGGGGGCCTGCACCGGTCTATCTGTTTGCCCAGGCTGATTGGTTCATCGAACTGGCCTCTTCTTTTTTTGTCGCTGACGGCCTGAGTCACACCGGCTTAACGAGGCGCCCCGCAATTCTGGCGCCTCGTTATTATTTTAGCTTCAGTTTTCGCTTGATGGTCGGTTAGACGCTGGAAAAGCGTCTCGCCGGTCTACGGCACGCGTGCTGGTTCAGCGTAATCGCCTGTTTTGCGCTGCAGCGAAGAACGTTTGCGCTTTTTTGCCAATCAGCGGAAAGCGTATAGTTTAGCAACGCTCCACGCTCCCGCATTCGAGCATCATTCCGAGTAATTAGATGAATCGTCGATCCCTGCTCACCTCTGCGTTGGTCTTACTTGCGAATCGATTGCCGCTGCCCGGCTGGACAACTGCTGCTGAAGCAGGAGTTACCAGCGGGGAGTGGCGGCACGGCATCTCGCCGTTCGGAGAACTGAAATATCCGCGAGGGTTTAAGCAATTCGACTACGTCGATGCGCATGCACCGAAGGCTGGATCAGCATGGCAGATTGCGCTTGGCACCTTTGACAATTTCAATCCGGTGGTAGCCGGAATTAAAGGCTCGCTCGTTCTCGGCATCGAGAATACTCACAGCACGCTATTGGTATCTTCGCTTGACGAAGTATCGAGCGATTACGGGCTGCTTGCCGAGGCGGTCAGCTATTCCGCTGATTTTTCGTCAATTTCATTTCGGCTCCGGCCGAACGCGAAATGGCATGATGGCAAGCCCATCACAACCGATGACGTGTTATTCTCGTTCGAGGCATTTAAGAAATTCAATCCTCAAGCGGCGGTGGAAGTTCGACAGATCGTCAAAGTCGAGAAAACCGGCGATCGCGAAATTACCTTCATGTCCGATAGGCCCGCTAGCCGCTCATTGCCGCCACTGCTTGGCCATCTTGCGATCCTTAGCAAGGAATGGTGGGAGGGCACCGACAAGGATGGTAATGCCCGCAATATTGGGCAAACAACACTAGAGCCGCCGCTTGGCAGCGGACCCTATCGGATCAAGGAGTTCTCGCCTGGTCGCTCTATCACTTATGAACGCGTTAAGGACTATTGGGGTGCGGACCTGAACGTGAATATCGGTCGCGATAATTTCAACGAGCTGCGATTTGAGTATTTTCGCGATGCGACGGTTGCGATTGAGGCGTTCAAGGCAGACTCGCTCGATTGGCGTATTGAGAATAGTGCGAAGAACTGGGCGTCTGCTTACGATTTTCCGGCGGTCGGTGAAAAGCGCGTCATTTTAGAGGAATTTCCGATCAACAATGTCGGCATAATGCAGGCCTTTGCCTTCAACATTCGCCGAAGCAAGTTCAAAGATCCCCGGGTTCGTTTGGCGTTCAACTACGTGTTCGACTTTGAGGAGATGAACAAGCAGCTTTTCTTCGGACAGTACAAGCGCATTGCCAGCTATTTCGAAGGTACTGACCTTGCCGCTACAGGACTGCCGACCGGGCGCGAACTCGAATTGCTCGATATGGTACGAGACAAAGTTCCGCCCGAAGTATTCCACAAAGCCTATTCAAATCCGATCAACGGAAACCCTTCGGCGGTGCGTAATAATCTGCGTGAAGCCTTGAAATTGTTTAGAGAGGCAGGTTTCGAGGTCCGTGAACAACAACTTGTCGATGCAAAATCCGGCGAACCTTTCGCAATCGAATTGCTCGGCAATAACGCGCTCTTCGAGCGGGTGTTCCTTTTCTACAAACCGTCGCTTGAGCGGCTCGGCATAACGGTATCGGTGCGCACGGTCGATGCGGCGCAGTACGAGAATCGGCTGCGTGGCTGGGATTTCGACATTATTACATACGCCTGGGGAGAAACATTGCTGCCGGGAACCGAGTTGCGCGGGTACTTTGGATCGCAAGCGGCGGATCAGCCGGGCTCGGAAAATGTGATTGGCATTAAAAATGCCGCGGTGGACGCCTTGATCGAACAAGTGATCTTGGCCACGAACCGCAAGGATCTGAACGCCGCCGCCAAGGCGCTAGACCGTGTGCTACTGTGGAACAATTTTCTTGTACCACAGTGGGCCTTTGGCAAATTGCGTACGGCACGCTGGGATCGCTTCAGCCGTCCCGCTCAACTGCCTAAATATGGCATGTCAGCTTTCCCTGCGCTCTGGTGGTGGGATGAGAGTAAAGCGACAAAAGTCGGCGGCCGGCGACAGTTCCAGCAAGGTGAATAGGTCCGCCCCCCAAGACTTATGAGACCGTTTCGGACTTCACCTCGCGTTTTTTGGCGGTTGGTGTCGGGGCGGCCTTAGATCGCGCATTCCATGCATCACTGTGTGCTCTGATAAATTCACGATAGTTCGGAGGGTCGAAATCAAGAAGCGTTCCCCCCGACGAGAAGTGCTGAATGAAAGCTAAGCCGATTGCGTATGTGGCGCCCATAGAAAGCGCGGGCATTGTCAGTGAGCTGACAGTGGTTCCAAGGATTGGTAGGCCCTTCATTAGGCTGGCGACTCCGATCGCGCCGCTCGCGGGGAGCATTGAACCTGCTAGACTGGCGACAAGCGCTTTGCCACGGTTTTCAGAAAATGCGACGTCGTAAATCTGTGAGATGCGCCTCAGCATTTGTAACTGAAGGCCACCAACGGCAGCGAGGTCGACAAACGGAATGGGAAGAAGTCCCGCTACTCCAGACCATAAAGCAAAGCGTTCAACCAATTTGGCAGCTTGGGCGCGGCGCGCGTCACGTGCAACTTCGATCTTACGGGGAGAGGCCGCCCTTTTTGTCGTGACTAGTTCTTTTTGGGCGGTCTCCACGCTTTTCCGCGCGGCTTCTACGGTATCCGCGGATTTCCCACTCGATTGAGATTGGTTTTGCTGTGCTACCGGGGCTGTGGTCTCGGTGGCGATTTCGTCCTCAATCGGGACTATCGTTTTCGCGGTAACGGGCCTGATCGCTTTCGGCAGCTTTTTCTTGTTCACGGTCAGGCTGCCTGCTGGACACTTACAATGCCGTCGATTTCGTCAGCTATCCCGGCGATTTCTCGGGCGGCGACTCCCGAGTTCTCGATTAAATTGGGAGTTGCACCCCAAAGCGCAGCCTCCGCGTAGATGACCCGATTGGTCATCTCATTCTTGAGGACCGGGAACCCTGCGTCGATCAATTCAGCACGGATATGCTTTGCGATAACGGAATCGCGTGTTGTCTGCGTTAACACACAACGAAAGATCGGATGCTGGCTGTTTGCGTCATCGATGAGAGAATTGAGCGTATCCAACATTCGATCAATATCCAGGGGCGATGCCTTGACCGGGACAAGCAGAAAGTCGGCTGCGGCGATGCATGCTAACGTGGCCCGAGAGCGAAAACCCGGTGTATCGATAATAACCGGACGACCTTCACCAGCAATATTTTGCGCGGTCCTCCATGCGGTTTCTGTTGCGTCCTCCATTACATTGACGCCACCTAGTGCCCGCTCGCGTGAAGCCAGTCGTGCGACGGAGCGCTGGGGATCAGCATCGATGATCGTTGGGCGACGACCGGTGAGATGCCAGTGAACGGCCAAGCAGCTGGCAAGAGTACTCTTGCCGCTGCCACCTTTCATGGTCGCAACTGTGATGATCTGCCTCATCCCCACACCCTGGTGTCTCTCGCTGCTGGTGGGCGAATCGCTTGAATCAGATCTTATCGGATTTTTACCCGTGATTCTTCATCTATTGCAGGCCATACGAGTGAGGGAATGCGTAGGGGTTTTCCCGCCGC
>Ga0207764_100061_pt1 | contig 16066 bp, 14 predicted proteins | sample LuqExpMetageno52_FD_187810 | JGI IMG/M metagenome (GOLD analysis project Ga0207764, IMG submission 187810) | Tropical forest soil microbial communities from Luquillo Experimental Forest, Puerto Rico - Sample 52 (SPAdes) | ecosystem: Environmental > Terrestrial > Soil > Tropical forest ...
CTTTTGAGATCCGTGTGGCGGGCGGCGAACGTTGCGCATGGCAGCGTCGTCTTCAACAGCAAACTTTTAAAGGCTGGAGATGGCGTGGCGATTGACGCGCCCGACACACTTCAAATTGAAGGAAAGCAGGAGGCCGAGGTTCTGCTCTTCGACATCGCGATGCCACTTCACTAAACGCGAAAGTAAGGCCGGCGCATCGACGCAGATACGGAGCAATCGTAATGACCATGCGAAGCCTATTTTTGTCCCACGGCGCGCCGACCTTGCCGCTCACCGATACGCCGGCACGCACGTTTCTCAGCCAGATCGGCCATACGCTTGAGCGTCCTAAGGTCATACTCGTGGTCTCGGCGCATTGGGAGACGGCATCGCCGATGGTCAATGCCGTGGATCGCAACGATACCATCCACGACTTCTATGGCTTCCCACGCACGCTTTATGACATGCGTTATCCCGCACCCGGCTCTCCATCGGTCGCTACACGCGTCTCGGAGCTTTTGCACGCAGCTGGCCTCGACCACACCATCGATCGCAGGCGCGGCCTGGATCATGGCGCCTGGGTGCCGTTGCTGCTGATGTATCCGCAAGCCGATATCCCCGTTCTGCAGCTCTCGGTTCAGCCGCATCTCGGTCCGCTCCATCATCTTCGCGTCGGGCACGCTTTAGCGCCATTGCTGCAAGAGGGCGTGCTGATCATCGGCAGCGGCAGCTTTACCCATGATTTGTCGGAGTTTCGGGACCACGGCCCCAACGATCCGGCCCCCGCTTGGGTCAACAGCTTTGCAGACTGGTTCCACACAGCATTAACAAATCGCCGAACCGACGATCTGCTCAACTACCGACGCCAGGCGCCGTTTGCCACGAAGAATCATCCGACCGAGGAGCATATCTTGCCCCTGTACGTCGCATTAGGCGCGGCGGGTGAGAACGCGCTTACGGAACGGCTCCACATCAGCGCCACCTACAGCGTGTTGCGAATGGACGTGTATGCATTCCGCGATCAGAGGGAAGCGGCCCGAAGCGAAGCTGCGTAGGCGATGGCCTTTAGTCAACCAAATAGTTTGACCGTTTCCCAAGCCAAACGAACACACGGAGCAAGCGCCCTTTTATTTCGGTTTTTTCCGATATGGGCGATAGACCGGTGTCCACATTTTGTCGCGGATCTTGCGGTACATGTCGCCAGCGTCGATGGGCTCGGCCAGTCCCTCTTTGCGCGCCTGGAGGGCTACTGCTTGGGCAACCCGCAGAGAGACGTCTCGCAGTTCCGATACCGGCGGGAGCAAATTAGCGTGCGGATTGAGCCGTGCCGGCGAGAGGTCAGCTAGTGCGCGCGCTGCAGCCATTAGCATTCCATCTGAAATGCGCTTTAAACGCGCCGCGATGGCGGCAAGACCAATGCCTGGGAACACATAGGCATTGTTGGTCTGGTCGACTCGCACATAAGCGCCATTCTTGAGCACCGGTGGAAATGGACTACCAGTGCCTATGACCGCCCTTCCCTCTGTCCAAACCATCAGGTCTGTCGGCGTCGCCTCTGCACGCGATGTCGGATTCGAAAGCGGAAATATGACAGGCCGCGCGACATGTGCTGCCATGTCGCGGACCACGTTTTCAGGGAAAGTACCAGGTTGCCCTGATACGCCGATGAGAACCGTCGGGTGAACATTACGGACAACATCACCTAGCCGGATGACGCCATCACGTTCCAATGCCCACCCTTCAATAGCGCTACGCGGTTGCACGAAGAGTTCCTGGAAAGGCATGAGTCCTGGCATGCCGTCGACCAGAAGACCGTCGCGATCCACGAGAAAAAAGCGTCGACGAGCCTCCGACTCGGAGAGCCCATCCTCGACCAAAGCGCGTAGCAATAGTGCACAGATACCGCTGCCTGCCCCACCGGCGCCGAGCACCGCGATACGATGCTCGCGCATAGGCGCACCCGTAACGTTTATTGCCGCCAGCAATGTACCCGCAGCGACAACGGCCGTGCCCTGAATGTCATCATTGAAGGTACAGAGGCGATCACGGTAGCGGTTGAGAAGCCGCGTGGCATTATCACGCGCGAAGTCCTCCCACTGCAGCAGTACATGTGGCCAGCGCTTCGTAACAGCTTGAATAAAGATCTCAATGAAATCGTCATATGCTTGACCGCGTACGCGCTCGTGGCGCCAGCCTATGTACAGCGGATCGGAAAGACGCTCCGGATTGTCAGTTCCGACATCGAGCGTGACCGGAAGTGTAGTTGCCGGATTGAGACCGCCGCAGGCCGTATACAGTGATAGCTTGCCGATCGGAATTCCCATGCCTCCAGCGCCTTGATCACCAAGACCGAGGATGCGCTCACCGTCAGTGACCACGATCGCTTCAATATCAAGGTGAAATTGGTTGAGAATTCGAGGGATGCGCTCCTTCTGTGGAAAACTTAGAAAGAGACCCCGCGGTTTGCGGAAGCTTTGGCTGAAATACTGGCAGCCGAGTCCGACGGTCGGGGTGTAAACAATTGGCAGCATCTCTTCGAGGTGACGCACCAGCAGGGCATAGAAAAGCACCTCATTGGTGTCCTGGAGCCCACGTAGAAAGACATAGCGGTTAAAATCGCTCGGCAATTGTCGGAAGGCCTGTAATCGTCTGGCGACCTGTTCATCGAGGCTGGCAACCGTCGGCGGGAGAAGCCCATGCAATTCGAACAAGTCGCGTTCTGAATCGGTAAATCCCGTGCCCTTATTCAGCAAAGGATCGTTTAGAAGGTCATAGCCGGTGCGATTGGTCTCGACGTAGAAGGTTTCTCCCGTCGTCTGATCCTGACTAAAGCTCATTCGGCGATCCCCACAATCGGGCCTTGGCCTCTGGTTTCGTGTCGGCTACCGGCAAACCGAATTATGGATTGGCTGGTGTCGAACGCCAACCGGCAACATCGATTGGTTTTGAAACAGAATGATTCACGTTGGGGAATCTCGGCGAAAGCGAGGTGGAAACATCGATCTACCAGAACCTGGCCGACGAACCAATCGGCTTGCCGAGGTTTTGCACGACCAAAACTCATGATAACTAACACTAAGGCAATCAAATCAGTTTTTCTCCGGCAAGGTCTCGCATGAGCTGGCGCACACCGTACGTCCAGCGCTCACAGTCAGACGAAGAGCGCACGCGATTGACGAGCGCGCCGAGTTTCTCCGTCGAGACCGTAACGATGTCGCCGGTTCGATGCGTGAACCCTTTTCCTGGTTCACTACGATCCTTCGACGGGACGAACATCGTCCCAAGATAAAGCACCATCCCGTCGGGATACTGATGGTGCGCTCCCATCGCAGCGGCAACAAGATCTTCTGGAGATCGGCTGATTTCCGACATAGAGCTCGCGCCTTCGAGCATAAAGCCGTCGTCGCCTTCGACGGTCAGCCGGACATGCGCCAATTTGACGTCCTCAAGCGAAAAGGAATTGTCGAACAGCCGAATGAACGGCCCAAGCGACGCCGAAGCGTTATTATCCTTCGCCTTGCCCAGGAGCAACGCTGAGCGTCCTTCCACGTCGCGAAGATTGACGTCGTTGCCCAACGTAGCGCCCACGATCCGGCCGGCGCTCGATACGACAATCGCAATCTCAGGTTCTGGATTATTCCAAGTGGATATCGGATGCAGGCCGATATCCGCGCCAAAACCCACCGACGACAGCGGCTGGCATTTTGTAAAGATTTCCGCGTCCGGACCAATGCCGACCTCAAGATATTGAGACCAGGCACCTAGAGAAATCAATTTGGTCTTGATATCCATTGCCTCGCGCGAACCTGGCTTAAGTTTCGAAAGGTCCTTCCCAATCGAGTTGGTAATGTCTCTGCGGATCGCGTCCGCCTTTTCCGCCGCGCCACGGGCTTGCTCCTCAATAACGCGCTCGAGCAGGCTAGACACGAAGGTCACGCCGCTTGCCTTAACGGCCTGGAGATCGACCGGCGAAAGAAAGAACGGCTTTGACGGATCACGCATCGCCTCAAAGCTGTTCGAGGCAATGTCTTCGAGTAACCCGACCGATTTGCCAGGGGCTGAACAAACATAAGCGGCCGGATCGGACATTTCGCAAATGTCGCTGACGGTCGGAGCGTGTTTAACCGTGATGTCGACCACAATACCGTTACGCACGGTCACGATCATTGGATGCGCCGCTCTCGGGCTGCGGACTCTTCCAAGGAAAGCGCCTTCAGCAGGCAACCTCATCGTTTTCATCCGACATACCTCGCGTTCCGGCATACCATTATCGACGCATGGTTTTCTTCGCGCTCACGTCTGCGCCGCTTCACGATACTTGGTCACGCTTGTGTGCGACGAGCGCCATCAAACGCTTGTCGCGCCAGCGTGAACGTTCGCCTATTTGTGCAGTCGGCAGTTTAGCGCGGCGCTCGGCGTGGACGCGGGCAATCAAAGCTCGGTTCCAGTCGTTTCCAGCTTGCGCCTTTGCGATTTCACGATAAGTACTTCCGTAGCGATCCGCATAATCAATGACGCCGCCTGGCGCATTCAGGTCGATGGTTTCGAACGGCCCCATGAATGACCAGCGCAGTCCCAGACCGTCCTTCACAACCTTGTCGATGTCCTCCATCGAGGCATAGCCACCGTCGTATAGGTTCAACGCCTCATTCAGGACCGCGCCTTGAATTCGGTTGAGCAGAAATCCGGTGATTTCCTTTTTCAGCAGCACCGGAGTTTGACCGGCTCTCGTATAAAGGTCGCAGGCGCGTTTGGTGACGTCACTTGTGGTCCACGGCGCCGGCGCCAATTCGACCAAAGGCACGAGATATGGCGGGTTGACTGGATGCGCGACCAGGATGCGCACACGGCCAGCAAGTCCCGCCGAAAACGACGAGGCCGGAATCCACGAGGTGGAGCTCGCAAGGATCGTTTTAGGGGCTGCAAGGTGATCCAGTTCGGCGAAAATCGCTTTTTTCGCATCCAATGACTCCCGCACATTTTCTTGGACCAGCACCGCGCCTTCCAATGCATCGGCCAAAGTGGTGGCCCACGTAACGCGCGACAGCACGGTTTCTACGGCCTCGCTGAGTAAACCATGCAGCGCCAGATCGTCGAGGTTTTCACGCAGTAGTTTCTGGCACGATGCGAGCGCATCGGGCGCCATGTCGTGGATTCCTACGGCAAAACCAGCGCGGGCGAAGACGATTGCCCACGATCGTCCGATGAGACCTGCACCGACGATGCATATTTTTTCGTTCATGCCATGACCCAACCGGTGAAATGGAAAATCTCTGCTTGCATCCTGAAGAAGCGGTCAATGGGGTCCGAAATTTTAGCTTCACTCAACTTGCTGGTGGGAAGATGGAGGCAGATTGGCCGTCCGACAGATGCCCGCTCAGAGTCCCAGATAAGCGTCGCGCAAAAGTTTGTCGTTTTTCACCTCCGCGCAGCGGCCGCACAGCACCACTCGTCCGCGGTCCAGGACATAGGCGCGATCGGACAATGCCAGCGCTTTACCTACGGTTTGCTCGACCAACAGAATCGCCTGACCTTCTGTCTTTAGCTGGCCGAGAACAACATAGACCTGGGCGACGATCTGCGGAGCAAGCCCCAATGATGGCTCATCCAGCAAAAGCAGCTTCGGAGACCCCATGAGAGCACGCCCGATCGCAAGCATCTGCGCCTGACCGCCTGACAGATCGCCGGCGGCGTGTTCAAGACGCGGCATCAAGGCAGGAAATAGCGCAAGCACGCGTTCGAGATTAGCGGCGAACGATGCCTGAGCTCGCAGCGGATAAGCGCCCATCTCGAGATTCTCACGCACCGTCAACGAGGCAAGCATTCCCCGCCCCTCAGGTACATAGCCCATACCGTGATGCGCGGGCACGAAGGCCTTCGCATCGGTAAGGACCTCTCCGACAAAACGCACGCTGCCGCCCCAAAGCGGGAGCTGCCGCATGATGGCGCGCAGCATGGTCGATTTTCCGGCGCCGTTTGCGCCCAGCACGCAAACAGTCTCACCTTCGTTGACCGCGAGATCGACGTCGTGGACGACTTCCACACCTTCGTAGCCGGTTCTGATCCCCGAGACCTCAAGCATGAGAGGCTCCGTCTCCGGAACCGCTCTCAACATCGTCACCAAGGTAGGCGGCAACCACGCGCGGATCGTGAATGACGGTCGTCGGTTCGCCTTCGGTTACGATTTGCCCGGCATCCATCACCACAAGATGGCGGCTAAGCCGTCGGATCACCCCCATGAGGTGTTCCACGACCAGGAACGTGATTCCTGTTTGAGCGAGTTGCTCAATAACGCCTTGCACAACTTCAAGTTCGTTGTGTGAAAGCCCGGCCATCAATTCGTCGAGAAGCACCAAGCGCGGGCGCAGCATGAGCACCCGAAGGAAATCGAGCAGCTTGAGGTGTCCGGTCGGCAATTTGCGTGGCGAATAGTCAGCCACGTTCGCGAGACCCAGAAGTTCCAGTTTTTCATGGGCCTCACTTCGCGCCTCGGCCTGCGAAAGACCGCGGCAGAGGCCGCCGACCATAACGCCTTCAATGCAGGTGAGATCAAGAATCGGATGCGGCCGCTGAAATGTGCGAACGAGCCCAATCCGCGCCCGATCCGCAGTTGAAAGCGCCGCTATGTCGCGGCCCGCAAAGTACACGGTACCGGAGTTTGGCGCATAAACTCCAGTCAGTACATTAATAAGCGTGCTTTTGCCGGCACCGTTTGGTCCAATTAAGCCGACGATGCCATGGTCCTCAATGGCGAAAGTGACGTCAACGAGCGACTGCACCGCACCGAACGATTTCGCCACACCACCGAGTGCAAGAAGGGCCGTCATACGCCCCTCGCCGAAATATTTACTTTTGGTCGGAAAGGAATGGCTTGCCACAGACGCTCCGCCATAAAGCAAAGCCCGCGTGGGTCGGTCATCACAATCGCAACGACCGAAAGCCCGAGTATCATTACGTCCCAACCACCAGCCGCACCGAAATAGGCGTTAGCCACTGCGTCGATCGTTTCATAGAAAACGGCGCCGATGATCGGGCCGATCAAAAAGCCCGTTCCGCCAACGACGGCGATCAGTGCGATCTTGACCGAGAGCGCGAGGCCGGCAAGAAAGTTTGGATCGGCGAATCCTATAAAGAAAACGTAGAATACGCCGCCAAGCGCGGTCAGCGCTGCGCTTAGGCAAAAGGCAAGCACTTTGACCCAGGCCACGCGCACGCCGGCCGCAGCAGCAGCCGCCTCGCTGCTCTTGATTGAAGCAATGTAATAGCCAAGCCGACTACGCTTGATCATGTCTAGAAATATTGTCACCGCTGCCAGGAGCGTAATGGCGATCAGGTAATAGGCACGGACGTTCGTGAATTCGAGTTTCTCCGGCGCGTCGTGCGCGAAGGAAATAGGAATCCCGCTCGGTCCGCTCGTCAGTTCGTCATAATGAAGGATGAGTGAAAGGACGACGGCGCCGGCGGCAAGGGTCGCAAGAGAGAAATACGGCCCAGTAAGCCGCAAAGTCGCCGCTCCAATCACGGCCGCAAGGGCGACCGCGGCCGCGATGCCAAGTAATGCACCAAGCAGCGGCGAAACGTCGGCACGCTGAAACAACAGGATTGTGACGTAGGCGGGGACGGCAACAAACATCGAATGGCCAAGCGAGATGTTTCCTGACAGGCCCCCGAGCACGTTCCAACTCTGCCCCCAAACGGCAAGAAAAGCGGCCGAAGTCGCTACACTCACAAGATAATTGTTTCGCAAGAGAATCCCGGCCGACGCAAAGAGCGCCCAAACAACCATAATAACAAGCGCGCGTTTCATAGCGTTCGCTGCCCCCTCGAAAAGAGGCCCTGCGGGCGCAGCAGCAACACAGCCAAGAACAGCACATAAATCGCCGCGGTCGAAAGATCGATATCAAGGTAGGCTGCGGTCAGCGACTGCATGACGCCAAGGAGCAGACCACCGAAAACGGCGCCAATAACGCTGCCGAGGCCGGCGATGACGATGGCGAGGAATGCGACCACGACGAAATTCTGACCGACATTCGGAAACGTGAAATGGTAAGGGATTACAAGCGCGCCCGCCAAACCAACAAGGCCGATCGCGATCGCGGTAGTAATCATGTAGACACGGCGTGCATCGATACCAAGCATCTCGGCGGTTTCAACGCTTTCGGCAACGGCGCGTGCACTCTTGCCGAATCGGGTCGAGCGCAAAATCCACGCCATCACGATCGTTACCGCAATCGCGACGATGAACGAAATGGCAGGTCCGACTTGAAAGTAAATGCTGCCGAGGTGCAGCGCGGCACCATTGATCGGGTTAGGCACTAATTTGAAATCGGAACCACGCAATACCTGGGCGAGCCCTTGCCCGCCGATCGAAAGACCGATTGTAAGAAGGATCTGCGGCGACTCGCCAAACTTTGCAGCGCGATCGAGCAGTAGAAGATAAAAAACGGCGCCGACCACCGCCATAATCAGCATGGCCGGCACGGTGACCCAGTAGATCCCGAGGAAACCTGCCGGCAGCGCCAAACCAGCAAGGGAGACCGCGACGTACATGCCCATCATCAGAAATTCGCCATGGGCGAAATTGACGAGCTTCATAACGCCGAACATCAAATTCAGGCCGACGGCAACGAGCGCGTAGACACCTCCGATCAGCAACCCGTTGACCACGGCCTGGGCAAGCACGTTGATAGCATTCATACGGCGCACCCAGACCAGAAGTTGTCAAAAAGAATTAGGGCTTAACCACCTTCGACGTGGCGACGCTTTCAGGGAACACGGTGTGCGGAATGCCGCTTTGCCACTGTATCATGACGGGTTGGACGTAACGATTCGCTCCGTTCGCATCAAAGGCGACCTCACCCGGCTGCATGAGCGAGCCACCACCGCTTTTCACATCGATGGCCGCAAGAGCATCGCGCACCTTGCCCGGGTCGTCTGATTTCGCCGCCTCAATGGCAGCGGCGAGAACCGATATGCCGGCATAGGCTTCCCCAGCTTGTTCAGGCATGAACGTGCCATAGGCGCTGGCGTAACGCTTGGTAACGTCGACCAGCTTAGGATCAGCGACAACGTTCTTCGAATCAAGATTCCATGAAGCAACGCTGGTCAGACCGTTGACTTTATCGCCGAGCGATTTGCCGATCGGCGGCCAAATGAAGCCGGCACCGCCGCCGATCACAAGGACGTGGCTATTGGCACTACGGAGAGCCGTAAGGATCAGGCTGGAATCGGTGATGTAAGAAACTGGGAAAAGCACCTGCGCGCCCGATTGCTCGATCTTGGAGACGAGTGGGCTCGCATCTGTGATATCCCCCGGGTAAGCTGAATCAAGACCGATCTCCAGCCCGGCGTTTTTGGCGAGCTGTTCGACACCATTTTTTGTTGCAATACCATACGGATTGTTGACGTAGAGAATTGCGGCCTTACTGATTCCCATCTTGTAGGTCGCATTGAGGAACTTCAGGAATTCGACCTGTTGGTTGCCGAAGGCCGATCCCTTCGGAGCAATCTGAAATAGATAGCCACCGTTATTTGGCGTGACCAGCGTATCGCTTATCGCCGATGTAATGACTGCGACATGGTGTTTGACGAATGCCGGCAGTGCCGCGGTTGTAAGCGGCGAAAGGGCGAGGCCATAGGCTCCCGCAACCGTGTTCTGCGAGAGCACGCGCTCGGATGTATTGATGGCACCCTGTGGATCGTTCGTCGCGTCCGCGATGATAAGATTGAGCTTCGCGCCTCCCATCGACTTGATTCCGCCCGTGTCGTTCACGTCGGCGACCGCAAGCTTTGCCGCATTGACCGCCTGCTCACCGACGGTGGCGTTTGGTCCCGATAGCGGCACGATGATGGCGATATTAATTTGGTCGGCGGCGTGAGCTGAGAAGCTGCCAGCGTTAGACGTAAGCACACTAGCGCCGGCAACTACCAGCGCAGCTAAAAACTTATGCATTTTTGTTCCTCCTAAGCGGAGCAGTTATCTGCTCTCTAACGGGCGGGTCTCGTGAAAAATATAGCTCAGGAAGCATCGCTAGGCTACACACATCGCTACCCACGAATGCCATGAGCACCTAGTCTCCGCGCTCCAACGGCGAAATGGCGATGCCGCATATCTAATAATCGAGTCGAGAAAGACCGGTCGCTGCGACTTAGCTGCGTGAGATCACATCAATAATCCCTGTCGTGCCATCGATCCGGACCCAATCGCCGGTCTTGAGGATGCTTTTGGGATCGCCTTCTAGGCCGTCTACGATCGGGATCAATACTTTAAAAAAAGCTTCCGCCAGCAGCGAGCACATAACGATCATCGGTTCGCTTTTTGTGTTCACGATCGCTGCCGGAGCACAAGCATTTCGGACCGCCTCTAGGAAAATGCCCGGGGTGCCTGTGGACCCTCGTCCATACGGGAAGAAGAAAGCCTTGCCCTTGAGCGAGGTTCCGCATAGCTCGTGCCGCTGATCGATGACTGTGCCGGTCAGCGGGTCCAGACCTTGCCAGAATCCAAATGGCTGATTTGAAACCACGGCCTCGCCCTCAAAATGTCCAGGAGCGCAAGCTTTGCCTTGAAGTATTGCATGCGGCGAGTTCATAGTGATCCGATCCGTCCCCTGATTGCGGCCTCGATGCATGCTTCGGTGCTGGCAAAGATGCATTTCGTACCGACCGTCGTAGGCGTGTAATAGGCAAACTTTCCGGAATCGGTTGCCAGCCGGCGGAAGTTCCAAGCGCCCAGTGGACAGTCGTTGTGACAGGTGCCCACCATCAGTTTCGCTCCCGCCCGCTCGATCGTCTCGATGTAACCCATTTGCCGGGCCATGTCCTCGACCACCGTATTAGCGCAAATCCAGAGTTCAGTGCTCGGGTGGACATATTTTCCTTTGAGGAGCGCTGCATATCGCCGCATCTGATCGATTGAAGCGTGTGGACACCCGAGTCCAACGATGTCCACCGCTCCGGAATCGCCCGTATTCATCTGCTCAAGCGTGTTGTCGATCTCGGAACGGCCGACGACAGTACGGTCGGCGGGTTGCCGACCACGATAGGCTTCGTCCAATGTACGTGCTTCGGGCGTAATGCCGACCATGTGGTAGAGTGCGACCGATCCGCTGGCGGCGGCCGCTGCGCCAAAGGCTTTCAGCTGATCAAGTGTCGCTTTCTGAACGCCGTTAATGACTGGAATTCGGTCGCCTGCCTTCTGGCCAACGAAGTAGCCGAGGACTGGGAAAAAATGATCTTCAAAATTATCAGAGAGCTCGGAGGCCACCTCGAATAGCACTTGCCCCCGGCGGCACTCGGGCAAGTGCAGACCAAATCGCGGCACCCGGCCGACGAGGGCGGCACAGACGTCGACATATGCCGCTAGGCGATTAGTTCGCGCGCCGATAACGGAATTGGCAAAAATAACCGCACTCGATTCCGACCAGCCGAGATCTTCCCCATAGCGCGGTACATTGAACGCTGTGTAAGGCGTGCACGTCCAGGTTGGAATCACACCCATCTGGCCGAGCAGCTCCGCAATCTTGACCTGCCGCTCCGCGTAATCCGGCGGCGTCTTGAATACCTGCCAACGGGAAAAATCAATCGAGCCGGGGTCGCATGTCGTGCGGACCTTTACTTTGGCCCCTTGCTCGACCAGTTTGCTGTAAATCTCAATTCCGGCTTCGCCGGCGATCTGATACGACGATCCCACGATATGGGCGCTGGCGATCTCAACCATACGCTCCGCGCCGTAGGCGTCACCCAGCTTGATCAAAACGTTTAGAGCGATCCTTTGCGGCTCACCGAAAGCGCCGTCCAAGATTTGCCGCTCCTCCTCGGTCAGATGCATGGCCAATTTCCCGTGCAGAAGGAGGTCTCCAGTCAGTGTATCGATCACAGACCATAAATTAGAAATTCACCTTGTCGCCGCCCTTGAGCGAGAGGATCGCGCGCGCCTCGTCGGGGGCTGCGATCTCCAGCCCGAGGCCTTCGAGGATCTTGCGCACCTGCGTGACCTGCTGCGCATTCGATTCGGCAAGCTTGCCGGCGCCGAGCCACAGCGAGTCTTCCAGGCCGACGCGGACGTTGCCGCCCATCGATGCCGCCATGGCCGCAACCCGCATCTGGCTGGCGCCGGCGCCGAGCACCGACCAATGATAATTGTCGCCAAGCAGGCGATCGGCCGTGCGCTTCATCATAATTACGTCTTCCGGATGCGGCCCGATGCCGCCGAGAATGCCGAACACTGACTGCACGAACAGCGGCGGCTTGATCACGCCGCGGTCGAGGAAGTGGCGCAGCGTATAGAGATGGCCGATGTCGTAGCACTCGATCTCGAAGCGGGTGTTGTTCTCGGCGCAGGTCTTCAGGATGTATTCGATGTCGGCAAAGGTGTTCTTGAACATGCCCTTGCGCGAGCCTTCCAGATACGGTTCCTCCCAGTCGTATTTGAACTTGCCCTTGTAGCGCGGGATCATCGGGTAGAGCCCGAAGTTCATCGTGCCCATGTTGAGCGAGGCGACTTCAGGCTTGAACGTGGCCGCCGGCCGCACGCGCTCCTCGGCGGTCATGGTCGGCGCGCCGCCGGTGGTAATGTTCACCACCACGTTGGAGCGCTGCTTGATCACCTTGAGAAAGGGCGCAAACGCCTCCGGTGACTGGTCGGGACGGCCGTCCTGCGGGTTGCGCGCGTGCAAGTGGACGATTGCCGCGCCAGCCTCGGCGGCACCGATCGCGCCATCGGCGATCTCCTGCGCGGTGATCGGCAGATGCGGCGACATCGAGGGTGTATGGATCGAGCCAGTTACAGCACAGGTGATAATGACTTTGCGCGACTTCGCCATGAGCGTTCCATCCCGATAGACTGAGATTTTTGATTTTGCGATTGGACGAGGCAGCCGATCCTAGAGTATCAGGCGCCCTCAAGTCACCTGCGCGGGTGCGTCGATTTGCGCATGACTGGCCCGAGCTTCGGTACAAATCTCGGAATCATTCGCTGGATCGCCCCCGTGGACATCAACGCTCAACCCGCGGCACGACGTTCCGGCATCCTCATCGGGGTGTTGTGCGGCATCGGCGCAGCGATCGGCTGGGCGGCCGGCTTCGTCGCGGCCAAGCACGGCGTCGCCGTCGGCTTTTCGCCGGCCGATCTAGCCCTGCACCGCTTTCTGTGGTCCGGGCTACTGTTGATGCCGCTGGTGTTGCGTGACGGCCTCAAGAACCTCGGCGGTATCGGCTGGGGCCGCAGCCTGGTGATGACCATCCTTTCAGGTCCGCCACAGGCGATGATCGCCTATACCGGCTTCATCCTGGTGCCGCTCGGGCACGGCACCACGATCCAGCCGGCCTGCGCGGCGCTGTCGGGGCTGATCCTCGCCACGCTCCTGCTGGGTGAGCACCTGACCGGGCGGCGCATCCTCGGCGGCGCGGCCATCATCGCGGGCCTCACGGTGTTCGGCGCCGAGTCGGTCACCACTATCGGCAGCCATGGCGTCGGCGGCGACCTTTTGTTCGCTACCGCCGGCCTGTTCTGGGCGACCTTCGGCATCTTGTTGCGCTACTGGCACGTATCGGGCACGCGCGCAGTCGTGGTGGTTGGCACGCTGTCGGTTCTGCTGTTTGCGCCGCTGCATGCGCTGTTCATCGGCTACGGGGGCCTTCTGCGCATGGGTTGGAGTGAAAACCTATTGCAGGTCGTGGTGCAAGGTATCCTCGCGGGCATGCTGCCGATTTATCTGTTTGCGCGCGCGATCGGCCTGCTCGGCGCCGGGCGCACGTCAGTGTTCCCAGCGCTGGTGCCGGGATTTTCGCTCATCATCGGCTATCTCGCGCTCGGAGTGATTCCGAGCATCCCGCAGTTGATCGGCTTGGCGATCGTGGTGATCGGCTTCAGGTTTGTTCTGATGTGATCACTCCGGCCCGGCGTACTTGCCCGCGGTCTGCGGGAACATGTTTTTGATAATCTTGAACTTGGAGATGTCGACGGTGGCGTCCATGTGCAGGAAGACGACAGCGTCGCGCAGCACCTTTTCGATGCCGAAGTCGAGCATGATGCCATTGCCGCCGTGCAGTTCGACCGCGTGCTGCGCGACTTTCATGATCTCCTCCGACGCAAACATCTTGGCCATATTGACCAAGGTCTCCGCTTCCGGCGCGTCGTCGTCGACCGCCTGCGAGGCGCGGCTGAGGAGGGCGCGCACCGCTTCGATGCGGGTCGCCATGTCGGCAAGCCGCAATGCCACCGCCTGATGCTTGATAAGGATGCGGCCGCCCTGCTCGTAATTCTGGACGTAGTCCGCGGTCGCCTCGAAGGCGCGCACGCCGACGCCGAGGTTCTTCGCGGCTTGGATGATCTTGCCCGGACGGAAATACACGCCGGCCGAGCCGAGCGCCGTGTCTTGCACCAAGAGCTGGTCGTCGGGAATAAACATGTCCTCGAAAACCATCTCGCCGTTGTTCATGAAGCGGCAACCGAGCGTCTCGTTACAGCGCGCGACCGAGAAGCCCTTGGTCTCGCGCGGCACCAGGAACGACGAGGTGCCCTGGAACATGCCGACTTTCGGATTGGTGTTGGCATAGACCACGTACAGGCTGGCGTCGTAGCCGTTGGAGATGAACTGCTTACGACCGTTAATGATCCAACCCCCGTTCGTCTTCATCGCCTTGGTCTGCATCGACGCTTCCGGCACGTTATAGGGCAGCCACCGGTCGGAGGCGCCGCGCGGCTCGGTCAAGCAGTGCGCCATGAGGAACTGCGGCTCGTTGACTAGACGCTTGAACCAATATTCCTGATGATGTTTGGGCGCGAACTGGCGCAGCAGCACCGACACCTTCCAATTCTGCACTAGCTTGTCGGCGAGGCCTGAATCGCCGCGCGCGATCTCCTCGGCAATCATGGCGAACGTGCGCACTTCGGTGCCCTTCTCTAGTTCCACGCCGCCGTATTCCTCGGGCACGCCCAGGGTGCGGATGCCGATCTTCTCGGCGCCTTCCAGAATGCTCAGCGGCAGCCGGTCTTCCGGCACCATCAACCATTCGCGCTGCCAGTTCTGCTTGATGAAAGGCAACACCACGTCGTCGATAAAATCGCGGCAACTCTGTCGCATCATCTTTTGTTCTTCCGACAAATCCCGGTCGTACATGTGCATAACCTCTGAACCCCTGACCGCCGGCCGCGGCGGATGTGGGCGTGAATCTGATATTTGTCTGGATCAAAGCGACTTTCCAGTGGGTGCGAAGCACGAACGACCTCCAGTAGTCTCCACGACGACTCGCAAACGATCGGCCACGAATTCAATTCGTTCCGGTTGCTGCTGCAGCTTGGTCTGATCGCGCTCGCCCCGTGATCGGAACCGTGAAGCGCGCCTAATTTGCCCGACCTCAACGTTCTAGCCGACATTCCTGCGAAAGGCGGCGCGGCCAATACTCGCCAACCTCGGCAACATTATTTTCGTGTCGCAGTCGGCATCATGTGGGCGACGATGGTCTCGCTCACCCTGCCGGCCCGCTCTTATTTCCTGGGTCTCGCTGCCTCGCTCGCCACCGTCTGGGTGATCATCGCGCTGATGCTGGCCTGAGTCGCAACCATTGGCGATGGTCGCCTGATCGATCGCGCGCTTTCCTTACCTGTGCGGGAAGCGCGCGTGTGGAATCGCCGGCACACTGGCAAGAAGGCATGAACTACAAGAGCGTGAGCTACGCCGCTGCTTTGTTGCTGCGCAGGAATTCGCCCATGCGGTCAAGTGCTTTCAAGATGTTCTCGGTCGAATTCGCGTAAGACAGCCGAACATAGCCCTCGCTGAGAATGCCGAAGTCGGGCCCGCCGATGACGGCCACGCCGGCATCCTCCAAGAGCGATGACGCGAGCGCCTTCGCCCTCCAGCCCGTGCGCTTGATGTTGGGGAACGCGTAGAAGGCTCCCTTTGGCGTCGCGCACGACACCCCGGGCAACTTGTTCAGGCCCTCGACTACAACTTTGCGTCGCTTGTCGAACTCAGCGACCATCCTGTGCACCTCGTCCTGCGGACCCTTGAGCGCCGCCAGCCCCGCGTATTGCGCCGAGGCGTTGACGCAAGAATGCAGATTGACCGCGAGCTTGCGCGCGTAGTCG
>Ga0207764_100067_pt1 | contig 15593 bp, 14 predicted proteins | sample LuqExpMetageno52_FD_187810 | JGI IMG/M metagenome (GOLD analysis project Ga0207764, IMG submission 187810) | Tropical forest soil microbial communities from Luquillo Experimental Forest, Puerto Rico - Sample 52 (SPAdes) | ecosystem: Environmental > Terrestrial > Soil > Tropical forest ...
GGGGTCAGCCGGTGCAAAACGGGGATAATTCCGTTTTTGTCATAATATGAAGAGGCAATACGCTTTTAAGATGGCTCCAAAAGATAACTGAACGGGGGTGTGCAAAGGAGGGCTAAACAATGGCCGCTTCCTCTCGCCTGCCAGCCCGCTTTCCCCTTGGCACCAAATATGTGCTCGAAAGCCGAGGATCGGTCGTGCGGCGCTATGTCGAGCTTCCTGGCGGTCACAGAATAAATCTTAAACTCCGAAAAGCGTTGACCTGCACCTGCGCGGCACAACGAGGGGTCGGCATTGTTCCGGACCACGATCCTGAAGCGCTTGAGGCATCGCCATTTGACCGGCGTGTTTCCGCGTAATCGAACTGGATTGGAGGATCACATTGCAACTGTTCCCCCCTACCGCCCCTTCACCAACGGCAACCATCGCGCGCTGCCCGCAATGTGGTGCAGCAGCTGCTATCAGACTTATCGAACCGGACCTGAAAGATACGCGTAAAGCACGGCACTTTTTTGAGTGTGAAGAATGCGGTTTGCCCCGCAGCTATTTGTTGAGCATGACGTAGCGCGGCTTGAATGCCGAGTGTTGACTAATTAGCGCTGCGCGCCCTTCTGCCGCTGGTGGATTTTTCCAAGATCAAGCGCTCTATTGGTGCGGAATCGCAGGCTCTAGTGCCCGAAGTTAAGCCTTGCCCTCGAACTTGAATGAGACCTTTACCTTCGCGCGATAGGCTTCGACTTTCCCATCCTTGAGTTGCATATCAAGCTGCGCGATTTCTGCAATCCTAAGGTCTCTCAATGACTTTGCGGCGTTGTCGACCGCAGTTTTCGCAGCCTTCTCCCATGATTCCGGACTGGTACCGACTATCTCGATGATTTTGTAAACAGAATCTGGCATATTTTCCTCCTGTTAGCTCATTTGGTCGATCGTTGATGTGCATGCAGAAATCTTTGAAGGCATAAACGCGGATTGCAAACGACAGGTTGGTTTGGTCATAGTCCTGATTAATCGTTTCCGCTAGCGCTGAGACCGTAATTTTTTGGCGCTTGGCAATTTCTCGGAAAGCCGTTCCAGAAATCGTCCTCCAGCGACACGCTAGTATTTCGCTGCCGGATTATACTTGAGCGTTTCCTGAGTACTGGCAGTGTTTCCATAACCAATACCTCCTTTACTTTTGCGTCAATCGTATGAGGAGGGCGCTCGCGCGTATTACTTGTGGTTCAAATCAACAGAAATGGACATTCCCATCACAAGAAGGGGAAAAATAGTCAGTCCCGTAAGAACACCAGCCATCTCCAAGATATTGGCAGGTAATCCGTTGACTAGTCCGCTAAACTGCAGCAATGCGGCCAAGTCGATAATAACCGCGGCCACGAACATTATTATGAAAACCGCACCAAAGAGCATCGATCGGAGGCTAAACTCACTATGCGGTGCTGTAGGCTGTCTCACGGCAATCTCCTTTCGCGCGCAAGTGCAATAAGCGAAAAATGAGATTCCCAAAAATACAACGCTGTTATCAGTGAATCACGCAGCAATGCTGACCTGTTTTGACAGTTCTTCTAGAACTGATTTTCTTTACAAATGCCAAAGTGCCCATTGCTGAGACTGAGCGCGATTGCAATCCACACGCCTAGATACTGCGGCGCATAGCACGTGGGCAACATTCTAGTGCAGAGGGAATTGGGGCTCGCTCTGTGTTTCGCGCGGAGCTTTGGGTCAATGTGGTTTGCTTGATAGAACCACCCTATGGCGACTTCGATGTCGCAGAGTGGACGCCGTCCACAGCACCAGTAGCGGACAACAAGGAAGGACCACTATGCCGAAAATCGTGACCGTCCTGTTCATGTTCGTTGCGGCGTCAGTTGCGGCTTTCGCGCAATCGGCGCCGACGGCCCTAGTCGTGAAGGACCTGGCGCCGACGGGCAAGCTTCGCGCCGCGATCAATTTCGGTAATTCCGTCCTGGTGCAGAAAGGTCCGCGCGGCGAGCCGCTTGGCGTTACGCCCGAACTTGCCACCGCGTTGGCCAAACGGCTCGGCCTGTCGGTCCAGTTCGTAATGTATCAGGCGGCTGGAAAAGTGTTCGAGGACGCGACGAAGAAGGCCTGGGACATCGCGTTTATCGCCATCGACCCGGTGCGCGCCGGGGAAGTAGACTTCAGCGCGCCTTATGTTGTTATCCAGGGCACCTATCTCGTGCGTAAGGATTCGTCGCTCAAAGACGTGGCAGACGTCGATGTGCCGGGCGTCAGGATCGGCGTCGGTCTCGGCTCCGTCTACGATCTTTATCTCACGCGAACATTGAAAAACGCAGTACTGGTCCGTAACCCGAGCGGCGGCGGCGCCGGCGGTATCGAGCCATTCCTCGCTCAACACCTCGATGCTGCGGCCGGTGTGCGCGAGCCGCTCGATACCTATGCCAAAGACCATCCTGATACGCGGGTAATGCGGGGCTCCTTCGAAGAAATCAGACAAGCTATCGCGACGCCGAAGGGCAGGCTGGCCGGTGCCGCCTACCTGCATCGCTTTGTCGAGGAGATGAAGGTCAATGGTTTTGTCGCCGACGCGCTGAAACGTTCCGGGCAGAGGGCGCCGGTGGCGCCGCCGGCGAACTAATGCCACCCACTTTGCTGCACGCGGGATGACGCCACCCGTGAAGCGTCATCCGCCGGTTGTTTGGCTAACACATCGTCGCTGAGGAGCGACGATTCTGCCTTTCTTGCCAATCTAAGCTGGATGCAATTCTCCCATTTCATCAACGCGGATAGGTTTTCGGTACACACAGGGCAACAGACAACAAATGCACGTGCATCGATTTCAGGGGTCGTTCCGCTTGATCGGCTGTCTTGCAGTAACTTGGATCTCGAGCATCGATTCCGTGGCTGCGCGTTGTTTGAGTTCCCAAACTCCGTCGTGCGCAGTCTACGATACATGTTTCGAAAAAACGTGCAGATGTGAAAACTCTCAATATCCCTACTTTATTTCGTATGGAAAGAAATACTGCGAACGTTTTCTCACATCGGCAAGCTGGTCACCGGCCGGGGCAACTTGGCGAGACAAGACATTAGTCTGTTTGCAGGAAAGGATACTGCCCATCCTTCCGGATAGCGCGGCTCTATGCGACTGCAAGGCGCTAAAGACGGCTGCCTTCCAGATTCACGTAGCGTGCTACACGCAACCGGGAGCATCGGTGTGTGATTTGGGTTTAAACGATTGGGTTACGATTTATCACATAATCGATAATCGCGATCTTTTCAGCGATCCGGATAGTAAGGCCCAAATTCTTGCAGTGGCACATATCTGCGTTAACAATCGCTCGGATGGACCTATCAAAGTCATTCTGAATAAAATTATCGACTCCCTTCAATAAGGATTGAGAGATTGTAGCGATCTTGGCGAAGGAGCCCCGGCCGAGCTTGAATCCAAGCCGCCGTTGATTGACAGCAAGCTCACGCTCAGCATCAGTCCACTCCCTTACCATGAGGGACGTCGCACCAAGACGGGAGAGAAGAGACATCTATATTCGACGTTGAGATCCCTTTTTTGGTTGTGGGTAATACGCTAGCTGGTTGGCTTCACATTGACCGACACGTCGATGCGCTGCTTGCCGGATGCCAAGATTACACCGTCCATCGGGGCGACGTCGGCGTAATCGCGGCCGATGGCGAGCACAACGTGTTGGTCGGATGCGAGCATGTTGTTGGTCGGGTCGAATCCGATCCAGCCTGTATCCGACCCGCACCACAGCATAACCCAGGCATGCATGGCGTCGGTGCCTTGCAGTCGTGTTTCTCCCTGTCGCGGCACGCTGCGCAAATAGCCGCTCACATAAGCAGCGGGCAGACCGATGCCACGGAGACCGGAAATCATGATATGTGCAAAATCCTGGCAGACGCCGCGGCGCAGAGCAAACGACATTGGCGCCGTTGTGGTGACAGTGGTGGCGCCGATTTCGTAGTGGAGATCGGCTTTTATCCTTCGCATCAACTCAATTCCGCCATCGAGCACGGCGCGCCCAGGCGCAAAACTCGCCTGGGTGTAGTCGCGGATATCAGGATCGAGCGATACCATACGGCTGGGGTACAAAAACTGCGCCGGTGACATCGGCGTGATATCGCTCGTGCTGAAGGCGTTATCGCGGACAGTTTCCCACGCTGGTGTTGCAAATGCAGCAGGCTGAATCAACGCCTCCACTCCGACGCGAGCCGAGACCCGCACGGTCAGCCGATCGTGGGGACTTTCCAGTACGATCCAAGTTAGCCGGTTGCCGAAAAAATCAGCGCCGTCGCGTCGCCCCACCGGCTCTGGCTCTATGTGCAGCGAGAACACTTGTACGCGCTGGCCGTGGCGGTTGATTGGGGTTAGCCGCAGCACATGGCGCGCATGGGTGACCTTGGTCGCATAATGACATATCGTCGTTTGCGAAATGTCGTAAATCATGCGAGCGCCTCAACGACAGTTCCAAATTGCTCCTGGGTCGTGAGATAGGACGAGGCGATCATTTCTGACAATTGCATGAGGGTCTCCTCGATATTGAGGATCGCCGGTACGTCGAGCCTGGCCGCATCGGCGGTGCGCAGGCGGGAGGCGATCGATGTGGCAACCCGCTGTACTTGCGACAATCGACCGTCAGCATTGGGTTTTGGCAAGGCTGCCAGATGGGTTTCTATCCGGTCGAGTTGATAGCCCACTGAGCGCGGATTATTGGAGGAGAGCATGATTAGGTCGATCACCGGCGCGAGCGCCGCCACCATCAAATAGCGTTGCCGATAAGTGATTTGGCTGTCAGTTAATTCGAGCAGAAGGTCGAGCCCGCCGGCTGATCTTTGGCCGGCAAACTGGCGGACAAACCGACACGTGAGAATGGCACGCTCGATTCGGCGGCCAAGCTCGAGAAATCGCCATCCTGCGAGTTGGGTCATGTTTTCCTGCGCCAACCCCGAAAACGAAGACATAATGCGCAACGCAGCATCCACGCGCTCAATCAATGCGCCTTCGGCCGCGCCGATGACCAGCGGCGCGTTGATGATCGCGGCAAGATCATTCAGCGCCCGCCATGCGTCGGGCGAAAAGCGATCGCGGATCACGGACGCGGATGTGCGCGCGGCGCCAACAAGTGCCGGCAGCGATCCATGCCATTCCGCCTGTGTGAAGACCGCTCGCGCAACGGAGGTCGGCGAGATTTGATGGTCAGTTGGTGCGGCATTCCAGGCGCCAAGCAATGAGGTGATGCCGCCAATCACCGATGCGACAGCATTTTCATCGTCAGCCATGCGAAAAAGCAAGGCGCGGACGACCCGCAACGTCGCTTCTAGGCGCTCAACATAACGCCCGACCCAAAGCAGATTATCGGCAGCCCGACTCGGCAGTAGGCCGGTCGTGCGTTGGATGGTCATCAATTCTGGCCTTGGTAGCAGCGTTGTCTCTGCTACCGGGCCTTCCGCTAGCACCCAAGCATCCGTGGTCGAGCTGCCCGTTTGCAGACTTACCGCGCGCGCATCGGCGTGCTCGGCGATGCGCACGAAACCTCCTGGCATGACCTTCCAGTTCCCTCCCACCTTGGAAAGGAAAAGCCGTAGCGTGAAGGGATGTGGCTGCAGAACGCCGTTCCGCCAGACTGGCATTGTTGATAGCGTTACCGCCTCCTGCACCACAAAATCCGCGGCGCGATATTGGATGTCCTGCAGCAGCTTTTTCCGGAGCGGCTCCTCAAGCTTAGAACCGAGCATTCCGTCGCCTAATGATAGATGAGCCAGAGAGTCGGTCAGCGCCGGTGCAACGACCATGTCGTCGAGGCAGCCTAGCATTTCGTCGCGCACCCCGGCATGGCCGAGCCACCATGTGGCGACGTTGGGAACGGCGAGATTGGTCCCAAGCACGGCCGTTGCTAGCGCCGGCAGGAACGCAAGCATTGCACGGGCCTCGATTAAACCTGCGCCGAGTGCATTAACGATCACAACCCTGCCATCGCGCACCGCCTGTACGAGCCCGGGGACACCAAGCCGTGAGGAGGCGTTTAGTTCGAGCGGATCGGCAAAATCGGCGTCTAGCCTGCGCAGCAATACAGCCGCCCGTTGAGGACCAGCAATCGTGCGTATAAAGATGCCATCATCGTTCGCCGTCAGATCCTCGCCTTCGACCAATAACAGGCCGAGATAACGAGCAAGATAAGCGTGCTCAAAATACGTTTCGTTCAGTGGGCCGGGCGTCAACAGGCAGACGCGTGAACGATCCAGACGACTGAAGGAGAACATCTCGGCCTGAAACGTCTGAAAAAACGGCGCAATGCGTTGCACTCGGGTTGTGCGGTAAATGTCGGGCATGGCGCGCGCGAGGGCGAGACGATTTTCGATGGCGTAGCCGGCGCCCGAGGGCGCCTGGGCGCGGTCGCTCAAGACCCACCAGCGTCCATCAGGACCGCGGCCAACGTCCACGGCATAGAAGCGCAAGTGCGTGCCGCCGGGCGGCGGGACGCCCACCAGCGGTCGCAGGAATTCAGAATTTCCGGCAATCACCGCAGCGGGCAACCGGCCGTCACGGACCAGCTGCCCCGGGCCGTAAGCGTCGGCCAAGATTGCTTCGAGCAAAGCCGCGCGCTGGCACAGTCCGGCCTCGAGCTGTTTCCATTCCGTGGGTTCGATCAACAGCGGGATATGGCTTAACGGCCAAGGCCGTTCCACACCGGCCGGATCTTCATAGATGCGATAGAAGACGCCGGAGTCATGTAAGTAACGGTCGGCGACCGCGAAGCGACGATTGATTTCTTCAGCGCCGAGGTTCGCGAGCATTGAGAGGAACGGCTGCCAATGCGGGCGCACTTGGCCGCTTTCGTCCAACATCTCATCATAAATACCTGGCAACGAATGATAGTTGGCGACGAATTGACCCAGCCTGCCGTCCTGCCTTGCTTGAGTGTTGTCGAGTTGTGCGGCCATCGACTGACCCTAGGCGTTGCGCCTGAGATCGAGAGTGGTTGGATATTCAGTCGTCGGTTCGATAGGCGGAATGTCGACAAGACCAGCGGTGTGACCACAATCCTGGAAACGCGCCCTCCGCCGCGCCTCCGCCTCATAGAAATTGACCGGAAAGGTTTCATAACTACGACCACCTGGATGAGCGACATGATAAACGCAGCCGCCCAGCGAACGCCGGCTCCAGGCGTCAACGATATCAAACGTTAGCGGCGCGTGAACTCCGATCGTTGGGTGCAGGGATGATGGGGGATTCCAAGCTTTGAAACGCACGCCGGCGACATATTCGCCCGGACGGCCGGTTGAACGAAGCGGGATACGGCGTCGGTTGCAGGTCACGTAATGCCGGCTTTCATTCAAACCTTCGACCTTCACTTGCAAGCGCTCGACCGACGAGTCGACACCACGCGTGGTGCCTGACGTTGATACTTCCTCACCGAGCACATACCAGGGCTCTAGCGCCCGCCGCAGCTCAAGCCTCACGCCGCCATGCTGCACGGTCCCGTACACAGGGAAGCGGAATTGCCGTTGCGCATCGAACCAGACCGAATCAAATTCATAACCTGCCCGCGTAAGGTCGGCTAGGACTTCGAGAAAATCTTCCCAAACATAATGTTCCAACATGAAGCGATCATGCAGCGCCGTGCCCCAGCGCACGGGCGCTGCGTCAAGCGGCTCGCGCCAAAACCAAGCGATCAGCGCGCGTAGCAAGACTTGTTGTGCCAAGCTCATCCGCGCATCGGGGGGCATTTCGAAACAGCGGAATTCGACCAGGCCAAGTCGGCCAGTCGGCCCGTCTGGCGAGAATAATTTGTCGATGCAAATTTCGGCACGGTGCGTGTTACCGGTAACATCCACGAGGATGTTGCGGAATAGCCGATCGACTAGCCACGGCGGTGACGCAGTACTCTCCGGTCGCGGCACCTGGGCAAGCGCGATTTCTAGTTCGTACAGAAGGTCCTGCCGCGCCTCGTCGATACGCGGGGCCTGACTGGTCGGTCCAATGAATAGCCCAGAGAACAAATAGGATAATGACGGCCGCCGCTGCCAGTAAAGCACAAGGCTCTTGAGCAGATCGGGCCGTCGCAGGAACGGACTGTCGGCCGCGTTGAGGCCGCCCAGGACAACATGATTGCCGCCCCCGGTGCCGGTATGCCGACCGTCAATCATAAACTTTTCCGTGCCCAGGCGCGACAAGTGCGCTTCATCGTAAAGGCTGCGTGTGATGTCGACAGCTTCGCGCCAATTTGTGGCCGGATGAATATTGACCTCGATCACTCCCGGGTCGGGTGTGACCTTGATGACGCTGAGGCGCGGATCGTGCGGGGGCGGATAGCCTTCAACGTGTATCCGCAAGTCGAGTCGCTCGGCGGTCGCCTCTACCGCGGCGAGGAGCTCAAGGTATTCTTCAAGCCATACGGCCGGGGGCATGAACACGCACAGTCGGCCGTCACGCACTTCAACGGTCAATGCTGTCCGCACCGGTTGCGCGGTATCTTTTCCGCCGACGGGATTTGGATCAGACGGCGAGACGGAGATTTCACGCGCAACTTGCGACGTTTCACTAGCAACGCTCTGAGAGAGGGCCCGCGTCTGCTGGTGCGGATAGAGCAAGGACGGCCGTTCGGCGAACGGGTCCGTCGGCACTAACTGCGGATAGTTGATAGGTGGGATATAGGGCAGCGATTGCAAACGCAGCCGGAAGCCTAGCGGCGATTCACCAGGGATCAGGTACAACCGACCGCGGCGTGTGCGCCACACTTCGCTCAGCCAGGTTTGCCCAGCCTGTGCATTCAAACGCTGCACCGGCAGCACGAATCCCGCTGGTTCACCCAGATGCCGTTCGAACTCGCGCATAATGCGCGCTCGTTCGAGCGGATCTTCTATCTGGGGATTGTTGGGATCGATGTTGTCCGGCAGCGCACCTTCCTTGATCATATGCTCGGCCGGATCCTCGAATGCTGGCTGTATATAGTCGGGCAGAAGTCCGAGCCGTTCGGCGATTCCCTCAATCAGACGCCGGGCATCATCAAGTCCCAGCTTACGCTGAGCAGTCTCACGCTCGATCAAGTCAGCATTACGCCAGATTGGCACACCGTCGCGGCGCCAGATTAGAGAAAACGCCCAGCGCGGCAGCAGCTCGCCCGGATACCACTTACCCTGTCCGTAGTGCAGCAGACCGCCCTGCGCAAAGCGGCGGTGAAGGCGACGGATCAGATCGTCGGCGCGTACGCGCTTAGTCGGACCGAGCGCGTCCGTCTTCCACTCCGGCGACTGATAGTCGTCAACTGACACGAATGTCGGCTCACCACCCATGGTGAGACGGACGTCGCCGGCTGCGAGCGCGGAATCGATTTTTTCGCCAAGCGCATCCAGGGCAGCCCAATCTTCGTCCGAGAACGGTGACGTTACACGCGGTTTCTCGGCGATCCGCTGCATGCTCATATCGTAAGAGAAACTGACATTGCATGGCTCAACCCCTCCGCTGATTGGGGCTGCTGAACGGTAGTGAGGCGTTGCGGCGACCGGCAGATGGCCTTCCGCGCACAACAGGCCTGACGTCGGGTCGAGGCCGATCCAGCCCGCACCCGGAATGTAAACTTCGGCCCACGCATGCAGGTCCGTGAAATCTTGCGCGGCGCCAACAGGACCTTCCAGCGGCCTTACGTCGGACTTGAGTTGGACGAGGTAACCGGAAACGAATCGTGCCGGCAATCCAAGGTGGCGCAACGTTTGCACCAGCAGCCAAGCTGTGTCGCGGCAGGAGCCGCTGCCCTGTTTGAGCGTCTCCTCCAGCGTCTGCACGCCCGGGTTCATGCGAACGACGTAACGGATCATCTGCTGCAGACGTTGATTGAGCTCGACCAGAAAATCGACGGTATTGCGAGTCGTACGCGGGATCGAAGCGACGAACTCTTTCATTCGCCGCCCAGCCTGGTCTTTGCCGAAATAGGCAACAAGGTCATCACCTAAATCAGGCACGAATTGAAATGGCCACTTCTCTGCGTAAGGTTCGATGAAGAAATCGAATGGATTGATGACTTCCAGATCCGCGCGCAGATCGACCGTGACTGAAAATTCGCTTGTTTTTTCTGGGAATACAAAACGGGCGAGCCAATTGCCGTGCGGATCCTGTTGCCAGTTCACAAAGTGCTGAGCCGGCGTCACAGTCAGTGAATAGTTGAGGACGCGGGTACGACAATGCGCACCTGGACGAAGGCGAACGATTTGCGGTCCAAGTTGGACTGGTCGGTCATAGTTGTATTGGTTCACATGGTGGAGACCGACTAGGATGGACATGATCTGTAACTACCGGTTGCGACGCCTGTGTCGAATTATATTGACCTTTTGAAAGCAGGGACCTAGTGCGTATTGCAATCTTTTAAGTCCGTAACGAGAAACCGGTCGATTGTTCGGTGCCACTCGACCAGCCAAATAGCTAATCAAGTACTCCGAATCAAATATCGTGGATGACTTTCTCAATCCGACGATCTGGAACAAGCCAGATTACGGCGACCAGGACATAAATCGCGATTGCCAGCCACGGGTTGACAAATGCCAAAGCGATTCCAGCGATGTAGAAAATTGGCGATATCTTGCCCTTAATGTCTTTGCCAAGCGCGTTAGCAAGCACCGAATGCGTGCCGTGCTTTCGGATGATCGCTTTTTGTAGCAGGTAGTATGCGATGGCTGGCATCAGTAAAATTATCCCATATACCGCTGTCGGTGTCGAAGCTAGAAAGTTTTCGCCCATCCATGCTGTTGCGGCCGGTATGAGAGAGAGCCAAAACAACAAATGAGAGTTGGCCCAGAGAATGAGTCCATCAACGCGTGCAACAGTGTGGAGCAGATGGTGATGGTTGTTCCAATAAATTGCTAAGTAGATAAAGCTCAAAATATAACTCAGAAAACTTGGCACCACTGTCATGAGAACAGACCAAGTGGAACCATGTGGCACTTTCAATTCCAAGACCATAATCGTGATAATAATGGCAATGACGCCATCACTGAATGCGGCCAAGCGCTCTTTTCCCATGCTTATCGTCCTGCCCCACGGTTGGAAGTCTGTCCGGGTGTGATTTATAACCACATTATTTAAGCAGAGGCGAAAAGTCTCATCGGCGAGGGCAGCCTTCCAATCGGAGAATAGACCAACGCAGTTACCTAGATAGCTCCTGCAAAATTAGGAGGGACTGATGCAGGCCGAAAAGTTTGATTTTCTAACCGCTGACGGACATAAGCTTGCGGCACTCCTCGACCGACCGGCCGGTCCGACTCGGGCGGTGGCATTGTTTGCGCATTGCTTTACCTGCGGTAAGGACAACACGACTGCGCGGCGAATAGCCGAAGGATTGCAACTCCACGGTATCGCCGTGCTGCGTTTTGATTTCACTGGTCTGGGTGCCAGCGAAGGCGAATTTGCCAACACAACATTCTCCTCGAACGTTGATGACTTAGTTGCTGCAGCCGACCATTTGCGACAAACACTCGCGGCGCCCGCGATCCTTATTGGTCACAGTCTCGGCGGCGCCGCAGTCCTAGCCGCAGCGCATCGGATTGCTGAGGCGCGGGCAGTTGTTACTCTCAACGCACCTTACGACCCGGCGCACGTTGTAGGCCTCTTTAGCGAACACATCGACGAAATCAAAAACAAAGGCGAAGTTGAAGTGATCCTGGCGGGCCGACACTTCCGCATTCGGCGCACCTTGCTTGACGATATCGGCGAACAAAAGCTCACCGCACAGATCGCTAAATTGCGCAAGGCATTGCTAATCTTGCACGCGCCGACAGATGCCACAGTTGGAATCGACAACGCCAGCAAAATTTTTACCACGGCGAAGCATCCCAAGAGCTTCATCTCTCTTCCTGGAGCCGACCATCTTATCAGCCGCAAGGATGACGCTCAGTACATTGCCACTATTATTGCAGCTTGGGCCGAGCGTTATCTCGACGTGACCAGCGTGGTTCAAAGGTCAAGCGGTGTCGAACCCAGCAGCATTCCCGGCACCGTGTTCGTACGTGAAACAGGTCACGGGCAATTTCAGCAAGAAATCGTTGCTGGCGCGCATCACCTGCTAGCCGATGAGCCAGTGAACGCGGGCGGACTCGACAGTGGCCTCAGCCCATACGACTTACTACTTGCGGCTCTTGGAGCCTGCACATCAATGACGCTAAGGCTCTATGCCGGCCGTAAAAACATTCCGCTACTGCGAACGCAAGTCCGACTTCAGCACAGTAGGATTTATGCTGCAGATTGCGCCGATTGCGAGACTAAGGATGGAATGATCGATCGTATCGAACGCACGATCACTCTGTCGGGCAATCTTAACGACGAACAGCGCTCCCGGCTTCTTGAAATAGCTGACAAGTGTCCCGTGCATCGGACCCTGCGATCTGAGATTGATATTCAGACCACTGAAGAGCCCGCTCGCTAGGCGGCCAAGCAGAACTGTGGTTAGCGGTATAGTTGGAGAGACACTGTTACGCAGCAATCCATCGCACAGTCAATTTCTATGCTTGTGTTTCCACCTTGACGTTTCTATGAACCACTATAGCGGTCACTATCTCGGGTGGATAGAAGCGTGTTGGACTGACATAATTTTGACGCGGTAAAATTAGCAAAAAGATACGTTTCAGAGTTCGGAAAAGCAGAGATCAACAACGAGATATTAGTACGCTCGGCCATAACCAGACATTGGCGTTTTGCGCCGAAACATATCCCGGTCCATTATACTGTCCAATAACACCGAGGGCGGGAGACCTCGATGACGGCAACGAGCGCGCAACGCTGGCCCGAACTGCCATATGCGGTTTGGAAGGACACGTGCGATACGCTGCACTTGTGGACGCAAGTGGTCGGTAAGATTCGGCTCACCCTGACGCCGTGGCTGAACCACTCCTGGCACGTCGCGCTCTACGTCACCGCGCGTGGTCTGACGACCTCGCCGATTTTCGACGGTGCGCGCAGCTTTCAGATTGATTTTGACTTTATCGACCATGTGCTGTGGGTGACGACGAGCGATGGTCACTCTCGTAAGATCATGTTGAGGCCCATGGCGGTGGCCGAATTCTATGCCCAGACAATGGCCGCGCTCGAGCAGCTCGGGATCGTGGTGCACCTGCACACCATGCCATGCGAGATCGCCGATTGCATTCCCTTCGAGCTGGATACCATCCATGCGGCCTATGAGACCGATTACGCTAACCGTTTCTGGCGAGTGCTACTGGCGGCGAGTGAAGTGTTCGGCCATTTCCGCACCGGCTTCCTCGGTAAAACGAGCCCCGTGCATTTCTTCTGGGGTAGCTTCGATCTGGCGGTGACGCGCTTTTCCGGGCGCAGCGCACCACGCCATCCCGGCGGCGTGCCCCATCTACCGAATGCGGTGGCACGAGAAGCTTATTCGCATGAGGTGTCGAGTGCCGGCTTCTGGCCGGGCGGCGGTGGGCTCGTCGATTACGGGGCATTCTATTCTTACGCTTATCCGGCGCCAGAGGGGTTTGCTGTGGCCAAAGTGAAGCCGGGGGTGGCGTTTTTCAGCAAGGAATTGGGCGAGTTCTTGTTGCCCTATGACGCCATGCGCAGCGCACGCGATCCGGACGCGGCGCTAATGGAGTTTTTGCAGAGCACCTATGAGGCGGCGGCGGATTTGGGACGGTGGGATCGCGCGATGTTGGAATGCCCATTAGGTGAGCCAAACAAAGTGAGGGCGGTATAGCGGTCCGCCTTGAGTCAAAAGCTGACTCGTCGGCAGCTCTGTGTCGGGTCCACTTCACCCCCGAAAGCGAACATTTAGAGCTATCCGTTGTGTTGCTGATAGTGCCGCCCGTTCAGCGTTCCGCCGGATAGTGACGCTTTTTCCGGTCCGAGAACGAGAGAGGTTCTTCACCCGGAAATTTAGTAGGGAACATGGCTGCTATAGGTTACGCAAAATGTTGCCTGGTGGTGCGCTCAATAAGTACTGGTGAGCTCGCGGCCTGTCATTTCGAGGATTTGGAATCGTCCGATTTGTTCTTGGCCGCGTCCTCCGGCGCGATCCTAGCCAGATGATCGCGAATTTCCGTCAGCAGCCCGATCATTCGTTCCGTGCGTCCCGCTGCCTCATGCCACAGGGCGGCGGTCTGTTGCTTGGTCTGCTCAAAGCGCTCTTCGTTCCTAGCGGCAAGGGCATTTAAGCGGCGGTGCACACGTAGACGATAGTAAAGTATACCGGCAATGATCGCGAGTGGCAGGAGGCTGCCTATCAGCAGCACAGGATCGGCTAGGAGCATGTGCGTCAGGCTGAGGTCTGGCAGTTGGTCAGGTTTCATGTTCCATCGCCCCGTCGCGTTAACGCTGGCAACCGCCGGTCCTGGTCGGCCTTTTTAGGTTGGCCCCGCGGTGAGGGCCAGCGGCTTTTTCCCGAACGCGCTGCAACGGCCAGATGACCACTGATTGAAATTCGGGTTGTCAGCGCGGACGACCGACACCCAAATGGCTATCGAGATTCTGTAGACCGTCTCTTTTGCGGCCTTTTTCATTTTTGTCTTCCCCCCTGCCAGCCGTTTCGCCTGTCGTTTGCGCCAGTAGCCTTCGTACAACAAACACAAAGCCGCCAGGCCGGGATGGGGTTCCTGACGGCTTCGCACTGGGAGTTCGGACAATCGGGGGATTGCCGAGCTTAGGAAGCTATCGATTTGTTGGCATACCGCAACACAAGTCGCTCATTATGATTAATTTGCACATGCTTTGGTGACGGGGCTTCAAACTGCTGCGCAAAAATCTGGACTACGTCTTTTTGATTGGAAGCTACATGGTGTGATGCCAAAAAATTGGTGCTTCTTCACACAGCGTATTCACGAGCAGGAATTTGCCTCACTAAACATACGTAGCCAAAAAGTCGAACGTTTGGATGGCGCTCTCTTCTTGCATTAACGGACACCGATCTCTGTCGATTGGATGCGGCCAATAGATAGCAACCCGTTTTACAGGCAATTTTAATATTCAACGTAAGCACAACTTAAGAGCCACTGTTTATTCTCAATTGTCGTCAAATTTGTAAAAGGCTTGTCATGTCTTGATGCGACAAGCACTAACATTTAGCCCCGAGGACGCTATGCTGGCTGAAATCTTCTTGCTGCGATTGGAAACCGAATTGCGTGCCACGCAAAAAGAAGCCAAGGAAGTACACGTTCAGTCCGTTCCAGTTGCCCTTGTCGCTTCGCGTAGCCCAACCGGGTTGCCAGACAAACACTCCGCCATACAGTCAGATAACTGCAGCCAACAAGCATAGCGCAGCTATTGCAGCAGTTCCTGCCACATTGCAGCCGATGACGCGGCGCGCACTCAGGGCGCGTTGCTGCCTTCGATGGAAAAGTCGCGGCCTGCGCCTCCGCCACCACTGCCACCGATCTCCATCACCCAGTAGCGGCGGCCGCTGGCGGATACCGCAGAGGCAACGGCCTGACACCCGCCGAGCATCATGTTCGCGCGGTGCGGCGGCGATTGCATCCACACGCGCCTTGCACATTCCTCGCTCTCGCATCCGACCGCGACATTCTCGGCAACGGCGCCTGCCGGCCCGCGATACCGCATAAAGCCTGCATGATCGAGGCTGTTGCGGCGAGCCATATCGGAGGCGTGCTGC
>Ga0207764_100081_pt1 | contig 14523 bp, 10 predicted proteins | sample LuqExpMetageno52_FD_187810 | JGI IMG/M metagenome (GOLD analysis project Ga0207764, IMG submission 187810) | Tropical forest soil microbial communities from Luquillo Experimental Forest, Puerto Rico - Sample 52 (SPAdes) | ecosystem: Environmental > Terrestrial > Soil > Tropical forest ...
CACGCCGTCGGTATCGATGTCCTGCTCACGCGCGAGCCGGGCGGGTCGCCGGGAGCCGAAATCATCCGCCATGTGATCCTGTCCGGATTGGCAAAGCCGCTCGGTGCCGAGACCGAGGCGATCCTGTTCGCTGCAGCGCGCGACGACCACGTGCGCACGACCATTCTGCCTGCACTCGAAGCGGGCCGCTGGGTGATCTGTGACCGCTTCATCGATTCGACACGCGTCTATCAGGGCGTGCTCGGCAACGTCGATCCTCGATTGATCCGGCGGCTCGAGCACATCACGGTCGGAAAAGAGGCGCGGCCCGATCTCACCATCCTGCTCGACGTGCCGGCCACCGTTGGGCTCGCGCGTGCCCAGAATCGTCGCGCGGGCGGCAATGCCGATCGGTTCGAGTCCGAAACGCCGGAATTTCACGAGACCCTGCGCAACGCTTATCGCGCGCTCGCCGCGCGCGAACCGCTACGTATCGTGCTGATCGACGGGCGTGCACCGCGGGACGTCGTCGCCGACAAAATCTGGAACTTGGCGGAGGAGCGGCTGCTCGCGCCGGCCAGGTCTGCGAAAGAAACGGTGCCGTGAGTGAGGAGATTTCCCCGCGGACGACGAACGTCCTGTTCGGCCACGCGGCGGCGGAGCAGGCGCTGCTGGGTGCCTACAAGAACGGCCGCATCGCGCATGCCTGGTTAATCGGCGGCCCGCCGGGCATCGGCAAGGCGACCTTGTCGTACCGCTTCGCCCGCTTCGTGCTGGCGCATCGCGATCCAGCCACCCCCGATGTGCAAAACGCGAACTCGCTCGCCGTCGATGCGAACCATCCGGTCGCGCGCCGGATGGCCGCGCAAGGGCAGCCGGATTTCTTCGTGCTCGAACGCGTCGTCAACGAGCAGACAGGAAAGCTGTACACGCAAATCCGCGTCGAGGACGTGCGCAAGCTCGTCGCATTTTTTGGCGCGACCGCGCGTGAAGGCGGCTGGCGCGTAGCGATCGTCGATGCTGTCGACGATCTCGCGCGCGAAGGCGCCAACGCGCTGCTGAAGGTGCTGGAAGAGCCGCCGCAGCGCGCGCTGCTGCTGCTGGTCAGTCATTCGCCGGGGCGCGAATTGCCGACCATCCGTTCGCGCTGCCGGCGACTGTTGCTGCGCCCGCTGCAGGAAGGGGATGTACGCAGCGCGCTTGCGCTCGCGACCGAGCGCGACGCGGACGATACCGAACTCGCGCAGGCCGCCGCGGGCGCCGACGCATTGGTCGAGGCCGCGGTGCGGCCCGCCGACTGGATCATGGCCTCGATCGCCGGTGCTATTGGGCTGAAACCCACGCTCGCCGCCATCGAGCGGGGCATGACGGTCGCTCTCGCCAACAAGGAGTGCCTCGTCTGCGCCGGCGGACTGTTCATGCGCCGGGCAGCCGCCACCGGGGCAAGGGTGCTTCCCGTCGATTCCGAGCATAACGCGATTTTCCAGGCGCTTTGTTCGGGTCCGCGGGAGGGAGTCCGGCGGATTGTACTTACCGCCTCAGGTGGGCCGTTCCGGACCTGGAGCATGGACCAGATCCGGGTCGCCACGCCCCAGCAGGCCCTCAAGCATCCGAACTGGTTGATGGGGCCGAAGGTCACGATCGATTCCGCGACGTTGATGAATAAAGGCCTCGAACTGATTGAGGCACATCACCTTTTTGCACTGCCTTCGAGCCGGATCGGGGTCCTCGTTCACCCGCAATCTGTGATCCACGGCATGGTCGAGTACATCGATGGCTCGGTCGTTGCCCAGCTCGGCGCGCCTGACATGCGCATCCCGATCGCGCACTGCCTGGCTTGGCCGGAACGCCTGGACGGGCCCGCGCCACGGCTCGATCTGGCCAAGGTAGCCCAGCTCACCTTTGAGGAGCCTGACCTGACCCGTTTTCCGGCGCTCGGCCTGGCACGACAGGCGATGGAGACCGGCGGGGCCGCAACCACAGTGCTTAACGCAGCGGACGAGATCGCCGTCGCCGAATTCATCGCGGGCCGCATTCCGCTCCTCGGCATCCCGGCCCTTGTGGCGGAAACGCTGAGTGCGGCGGCCGGCCGCGGGCTTCTCAAGGAACCGGATACGATCGAGGCCGCGCTCGCCGTTGACCATGAATCGCGAGATTTGGCGCGCAGCCTCTTGCCCGAAATTGCCGCAAAGGCATCCTAGTTACCTCGTGGTAAGTATAGTTGGCCGATAAACGGCGAACGAGGGTGTTATGGGATTGGAAACATTGGCGAGCTTGGAAGCCTTTGGCGTTGGGATCGCGGGCTATATCGTCCCATTCCTCTTCGTTCTCGCCATCGTCGTTTTCTTCCACGAGCTCGGGCATTTTCTGGTCGGCCGCTGGTGCGGTGTGAAGGTGCAGGCATTCTCGATCGGCTTCGGCCCCGAGATCGTCGGCTTCAACGACCGCTATGGGACGCGCTGGAAACTGTCGGCTATCCCGCTCGGCGGCTTCGTCAAGTTCTTCGGCGATGACAATGCCGCGAGCGTGCCGGACCATGCCGCCGCGCAGCAGATGACGGCGGAAGAACGCCAGGTCAGCTTCGTGCACAAAAGCGTCGGCAAGCGCGCGGCGGTGGTCGCGGCGGGGCCGATCGCCAATTTTATTCTCGCAATTCTCATCTTCGCGGCGATCTTCGGCACGGCCGGCCGCCAGTACACCAGCGCGCGCGTCGACACCGTGCAGCCGGGCAGCGCCGCGCAAACTGCAGGTTTCGAGCCGGGCGATCTCGTCCTGTCCATCAACGGCGAGACGATCGACAGCTTTGGCGACATGCAGCGCATCGTCAGCGTGAGTGCTGGACAGCCGCTGAACGTGGTGGTCGACCGCGGCGGCGTCTCCGTGACGCTTAAAGCCACTCCTCAGCTGCGTGAATTGAAGGATAATTTTGGCAACGTGCACCGGCTTGGCGTACTCGGCCTCAGCCGCTCGACCCAGCCGGGCGATATCAAGACGCAGCATTATTCGCCGCTCGAGGCGATCGGGCAGGGGGCCGGGGAGACCTGGTCCATAGTCGAACGGACTATCGGCTACATCGCCGGGGTATTCACGGGCCGCGAGGCGGCCGACCAACTCGGGGGGCCAATTCGGATCGCGCAAGTCTCGGGCCAGGTGGCGACGATCGGGTTCGTCGCGCTGATGCACCTGACGGCGGTGCTGTCGGTCTCGATCGGTCTGCTCAACCTCTTCCCGATTCCCCTGCTCGATGGCGGCCACCTTCTGTTCTATGGAATCGAAGCGGTCCGCGGCCGGCCTTTGTCGGAGCGTTCGCAGGAAATCGGCTTCCGGATTGGGTTCGCAATCGTCGTCATGTTGATGATTTTTGCAACCTTTAATGACATTCTGCACCTCGCCACCTCCTGATCGTTGCCGACCGGCAACTTTCTGAGGGGAAAGGGAAAGTTCGACGGGCTCTGCGGTTTGCAGTGCGGCGCAAACGCTGTACAAGGCATGCGGAAGCCAGCCCGGGGACCAACCGATTCCAGCTGCGGGGGGCGGCCGCAAGGGACTTCGAGGGGTGCGGTTCGCATGGTACTTGGTGTGCGGTTTGTCCGAGCGCTCGTGCTCGGCTGTTTGCTTATTGGCACCATCTTCCTCAGTGGTGCGTGTCTGAGTATTGCGACCTCGCGTCCGGCTCTTGCGCAGAACGTCAATTCTATCGTTGTGGAAGGCAGCCGGCGCGTCGAGGCGGCGACGATCCGTTCCTATTTTCATCCCGGCCCGGGCGGCCATCTCGGCCCGGCTGAAATCGACGAAGCGCTGAAGGCGCTGTACGCGACCGGCTTGTTTGCCGACGTGCATATCAGCACTGTCGGCGGACGGATCGTCGTTACAATCGTCGAGAATCCGGTGATCAACGAAGTTGCCTTCGAAGGAAACAAGAAGGCGAAGGACGATCAGCTCAAGACCGAAGTCCAGTCGAAGCCGCGCGGCACGTTGCAGAAAGCGACGGTGCAGGCGGATGTTCAGCGCATCATCGAGATCTATCACCGCAGCGGTCTTTACGACATCGACGTCGTGCCGAAGATCATCGAACTGCCGAACAACCGTGTGAACCTCGTCTTCGAAATCAAGGAAGGACCGAAGACGGGGGTCAAGGAGATTCGCTTCGAAGGCGCGCACGCGTTCTCGTGGGGGCGTCTGAAGAATGTCATCAAGACCAGCGAGAGCAACTGGCTCAGCTTCTTGCAGACGACCGACATTTACGATCCGGATCGCATCGAGGCGGACCGCGATCTGCTGCGCCGCTTCTATTTGCAGCACGGCTATGCCGACGTGCGCATCGTCTCAGCCGTCGGCGAATACGATCCCGTGCGTAAGGGCTTCGTCATCACGTTCGCGATCGACGAAGGTGCGCAGTATCACGTCGGCACCGTCGATGTTGTGTCCAACATGCGCGCGCTGCCGCCCGACATTTTGCGCAGCCGTATCAAGCTGAGTTCCGGCTCGGTCTACAATGCAGACCTGGTCGAGAGGAGCGTCGAGGCGATGACGATCGAGGCCGCAAAGAGCGGCTACGCGTTCGCGAGCGTCCGCCCGCGCGGCGAGCGCCATCCGGAGACGCGGACCATCAACCTGGCCTTCGTGGTTGAGGAGGGCGCGCGCGCGTACATCGAGCGTATCAATGTTCGCGGCAATACCCGCACGCGCGATTATGTCATCCGCCGCGAATTCGATATCGGCGAAGGCGACGCCTACAACCGCGCGCTCATCGACCGCGCCGAGCGCCGACTGAAGAATTTGAACTTCTTCAAGAACGTCAAGGTCACGAACGAGCCCGGCTCTGCGCCGGATCGCGTCATCATCAACGTGGACGTCGAAGAACAGCCTACCGGCGAGTTCTCGATCTCGGGCGGCTATTCGACGGCGGATGGCCTGCTGGCGGAAGTGAGCGTCGCCGACCGCAACCTGCTCGGCCGCGGCCAGTACGCAAAGGCCGGCATCACCTACGGTCAGTACACAAAGGGCTTCGATCTGTCGTTCGTCGAGCCTTACCTGTTCGGCTATCGGATGGCTGGCGGCATCGATCTGTTCGGACGACAGAACCTGGCCAACTCATTCGTCTCCTATAACACGCAGACGGTCGGCACCAATCTGAAGCTCGGCTTCGCGCTGACAGAAGAAATCGCGTTCCAGCCGCGCTACTCGTTCTACCGGCAGGAAATTACACTTCCCGAACAGTTCAACTGCTATCCATTGGGCTTTGTCCTTCCTGACGGCACATCGTGCGTCCAGCCAGCTTCGCTGCCGGTTCGCGCCGAACTGGCGAATGGACCTGTGAACGTCTCGCTTGTCGGCTACACCGTGAGCTACAACACGCTCGACAACGTGAAGATTCCGACCAGCGGCCTTTACGCCGAGTTGCGGCAGGATTTCGCAGGCGCTGGTGGGGACGTTGACTTCCTGCGCACGCAAGGCGAGGCGCGGACCTACTACGAGGTTCTTCCGGATATCGTGAGCGTGTTCAAGTTGCAGGGCGGCGCCATCGATCCTTGGGGCGGCCAAACTTTGCGCATGCTTGACCACTTCCAGATGGGCCCTAACCTCGTTCGTGGCTTCGCTCCGGCCGGTATCGGTCCCCGCGATTTGACAGCGGGTACCACCAACGACGCTCTCGGTGGCTCGCTGTTCTGGGGCGCAAGCGTCGAAGCGCAGACGCCGCTGTACTTCCTCCCGAAGGAGATCGGCATCAAAGTGGCCGCCTTCGCGGACGCGGGATCGGTCTGGGATTATCAGGGGATAACAACCGCGCCTAACGGCCTGCCGAACACGCAACCGGGATTCACGCAATCCGTGACGGTCGGTCTTGACAGTGCATCGATGATCCGCGCTTCGGTCGGCGTTGGCCTCCTGTGGGACTCGCCTCTCGGACCGCTGCGTTTCGATCTTGCGTACCCGCTCAAGAAATACTGTGCGACGGCAACCGACAATGTGACGCAGGTCTGCGACCGCACCCAAATCTTCCGCTTTAGCGGCGGCACCAAGTTCTAGCGGCTGAGCGGGTATGGAAGCCATGGGCGATGAGCGAACCGGTCTTCTTGCGCCATTCGCTTGGGCTCACGCTGGCTGAGATTGCCAGCGTGACCGGCGCTTCCGCGCCGCCAGGCGCGAGCGAACGCCGTCTCACTGGAATTGCGGCGCTCGACCGTGCCTCTCCCGACGAACTCTCGTTTTTCGACAGGGGTGCCCATGCCGGAGCGGCGCGCGATACGAATGCCGGCGCTTGCCTGACGACGGCGGCGCTTGCCGACGATCTGCCTGCGAGCACCGTCACGCTGATCGTCGCTGAGCCCTATGGCGCCTTCGTTGCCGCCGCAAGCGCGATGTTTCCGCATGCGCTGCGGCCGTCTTCACTCGTGCCGTCCGGATCGGTCGAAGGTGCGCAGGTGCACGCGACGGCGCGGCTCGAGCCCGGGGTGACGATTGAACCCGGCGCCGTCATCGGTCGCGATGCCAAGATCGGCGCGGGCACGGTGATCGGCGCCAACGCAGTGATCGGGGTCGAGGTCCGCATCGGACGCGACTGCTCGATCGGGCCGGGTAGTACGCTCGCCAACGCATTGATCGGGGACCGCGTTATCCTTCATCCCGGCTGCCGGATCGGTCAGGACGGGTTCGGGTTCATCCCGGGCGTGAAAGGACATCGCAAGGTTCCGCAGATTGGCCGGGTGATCATCCAGGATGATGTCGAGATCGGCGCCGGCACGACGCTCGATCGCGGCGGCCTTCGCGATACCGTCGTTGGGGAAGGGACCAAAATCGACAATCTGGTCCAGGTCGGCCACAATGTGACGATCGGGCGCCACTGCCTGATCGTCGCCAATTCGGGGATCGGCGGGTCGTCCACGTTGGGCGACTTCGTCGTACTCGGCGCGAGCGTCGGCCTTGCCGACAATGTGACAATCGGCGAGGGTGCCCAGATCGCGGCGGCCAGCGGAGTACACCGCAATGTGCCGCCCGGCGCGCGATGGAGCGGAACTCCGGCACGGCCGCTGCGGCAATGGCTGCGCGAGATGAAGACGGTCAATCGGCTGTCCCGTGCGGCGCCCGGCGGCGCGGGCGAGGACTGATGCCGTTCCTGAGGGATGCGGGCGCTGCCCAGCACATGGACGAGACGGCATGAACGAGAGCCCGACCCGGATGGAGACAGCCGAGATCGCCGACATATTGGCGATGCTGCCGCATCGCTATCCTTTTTTGATGGTCGACCGCGTCATAGAAATGCGCGGCGACGATTTCGGTATCGGCATCAAGAACGTCACGATTAACGAGCCGCACTTCCAGGGGCATTTTCCCGGCAATCCAGTTTTCCCCGGCGTGCTGATGATCGAGGGCATGGCGCAAACGGCCGGCGTCCTCTGCATCGCGGCGACGAAGGCGCCGTCGAACGGCGTGTTCTTCCTCACCATTGACAAATGTAAATTCCGCCGTCCGGTGCGTCCGGGCGACACGCTCGAGTACCACATGACCAAGCTCGCACGGCGCAAGATGATGTGGTGGTACAGCGGCCACGCCAAGGTGAACGGACGCGTCGTCTGCGAAGCCGAGCTCGGCGCGATGATAGTCGACCAATGAGCGATATCGACTCGACGGCGCGCGTCGCCTCTCCCGCAGAAATCGGCAAGGACGTCGTCATCGGTCCGTATTGCACGATCGGACCCAATGTCAGTATCGACGACGGCTGCTGGCTCGTGTCGCATGTGAACGTGACCGGGCACACCCGCATCGGGCCGCGCACCAAGATCGCACCGTTCACGTCTTTGGGTACGCCGCCGCAATCGGTCGGATATCGCGGCGGTCCCACCAAGCTCGTCATCGGTGCCGACTGCGACATCCGCGAGCACGTGACGATGAACACGGGGTTGGAGGATTTCGGCGGTCTCACGAGTGTCGGCGACGGCTGCATGTTCATGGTCAATTCGCACGTCGCGCACGATTGCCGCGTCGGCAACAAGGTCGTGTTTGCGAATAACGCCGTGCTCGGAGGTCATGTCGAGGTCGGCGATAACGTCCTGTTTGGCGGCGGCGTTGCGGTGCGGCAGTTCGTACGCATCGGCGAAGGTGCGATGCTGGTTGGCTTGAGCGGTATCCGCGCTGATGTGATCCCATATGGCATGGCGCATGGGCCTCTCGCCGATCTTATCGGGCTGAACGTTATCGGAATGCGGCGGCGCGGATTGTCAAAATCGGACATCCACCAGGTTCGCTCGGCCTATCAGCGGCTATTCTTTGGCGAAGGCGAATTCCGTGCGCGCCTGGAAGCGGTCGCGACGGAATACGCCGGAAATCCGCTGGTTTCGCGCATTGTCGCATTCATCCGGGCTGGCAAGCGTCCGTTGACGATGGCGGTCAAGCGTAGCGAGGCGGACACCGAGGCATGAACGCGCCGGAGCCGGAGGGGCCGATCGCGTTGATCTGCGGCGCAGGCAGCCTGCCGCTCGCGGTCGCCGATCTGCTCGAAAAGCGCGGGCGCAAGGTGGCGCTGTTTCCGATTTTCGGCACCGCACGGACCGAAGATTATGCCGGCCGGCCGCATACTTTCCTGCGCATTGTGCAAATAGGCAAATTGAAAAGCGCGCTCCGCGCGGCAGGCTGTCGCGAGGTGGTGCTGATCGGCTCGCTGACGCGGCCGGCGTTCTGGAGGATGCGTTTCGACTGGGATGCGCTGAAGGCGGTGCCCAAGCTCTCCGCGGGGTTTCGGGGCGGCGACGATCATCTACTGCGCGCGGTCGCCAAGCTGTTCGAACAAGAAGGTTTCATTCTGCGCGGCGCGCATGAAGTCGCGCCGCAAATCCTCGTGCCGAAAGGCACGCTTGCAAGCCGGCAGCCTTTGGACTCCGATCGGGAAGACATCGCGTTCGGCCTCGACTACCTCAGCACGGCAGGGCGCTTCGATATCGGACAGGCGGTTGTCGTTGCGAGGAGGCATATTCTCGCGGTCGAAGCAGCCGAGGGCACTGACGGCATGCTCGCGCGTGTGGCCGATATGCGCGCGAGCGGCCGCGTGCGCAGCCGCGGCGGCGTGTTGGTGAAAGCGCCGAAACCGCAGCAGGACCGCCGAATCGATCTGCCATCGATTGGTCCGACGACGATCGAAGGCGCCGCACGCGCGGGCCTTACAGGCATCGCAGTCGTCGCAGACGAAACGATCATGGCTGAGCCATCATCGCTCGCGGGTGCCGCCGATCGCGCCGCGATTTTCGTGATCGGAATTAAACCTGGAGAGTACGCGTGACGGCGTCCGCCCGGGCGCCACACGTGTTCCTGGTCGCGGGCGAGGACTCCGGCGATCGGCTCGGCGCGGCGCTGATCCGCGCATTGCGCAGCGCGACGTCGGGACAGGTGCGCGTGTCCGGCATCGGCGGCGTGCATATGGCGGAGCAGGGCATCGTCACGCCGTTTCCGCTCGGCGATCTCGCGATCATCGGCGTTTCCGCAATCCCGACGAAGCTGCCGCTTATCCTCCGCCGTATCCGTGAGAGCGCAGACGCGGTGATAGCCGCCAAACCCGACGTGCTGGTGATCATCGACAGCCCCGATTTTACCCATCGGGTCGCCAAGCGCGTGCGGGCGCACATGCCGGCACTGCCGATTGTCGATTATGTCTGTCCATCCGTATGGGCATGGCGCCCTTGGCGCGCGCGCAAGATGAAGCCCTACGTCGACCTCGTGCTCGCGCTCCTGCCATTCGAGCCAGCCGCTATGCAGAAGCTTGGCGGGCCGCGCACTGTCTTCGTGGGCCATCCGCTCGCCGAGCAGGTCCAGCGCGTCCGGCCGTCGCCGGCGGAAGCGGAGCGTCGGGGCGCGTCGCCTCCGCTGATGCTGGTGATGCCCGGGAGCCGCTCGGGAGAAGTGCGCCGTTTCGCTCCGGTATTCGGCGACGCCGTGGCGCGCGTCGCTGAGCAGGCCGGCTCAATTGAGGTTGTTGTGCCCGCGGTCCCGCGGCTCGCGGAAACGGTCAAACAGGCTGTCGCCGCCTGGCGCGTCCCGGCGCGCGTCGTGATCGACCCGGAGGATAAGGACGCGGCGTTCCGCAATGCGCGGCTCGCGCTGACCAAATCCGGGACGTCCACGCTCGAACTCGCGCTTGCCGGCATTCCGATGGTCGCTGCCTATTCGGTCAGCCTTATCGAGGCGGCAATCGCAAAGCTGTTCATCCAAGTTCCGAGCGTCATTCTCGCCAATTTGGTGATCGGGGAAAACGTGGTTCCCGAGTTCCTGCAGTTCGACTGCACGCCCGAAAACCTCTCCCGGGCGCTGGTTAATTTGCTTGGCGACACACCCGAGCGACGCCGCCAGGTCGACTCCTTCATGCGGCTGGATGACATCATGCAGATCGGGCAGGCCAATCCGAGCGCCCAGGCGGCCGAACTGGTGCTGCAGATGGCCGGTAACCTTGACGGCCGGTCGGCGCTGCCTGGGAACCCCTGGAAGGCGTAACTTGCCCCGGTGGTCCGAACGGGGTTATGTCTGGCGCTTAACGGGGGACTGCCCATTGCTACCGCAGCCGCGAGCCGCCATTACTGCCGTCAACGGCTATGTTCCTCCCGATCTCCTGACAAACGCCGACCTTGCGCGCCTGGTCGAGACGACTGACTCCTGGATCACCGAGCGGACCGGCATTAAAGAGCGCCATATCCTCAAGGGTAAGGGTCTTGGGACTTCGCACATGGGCGCGGAGGCCGTGCGCGGCTTGTTGGAGAAATCCGGTACCCGGCCCGACCAGATCGACCTCCTGATCTGCGCGACGACCACGCCGGACATGCAGTTCCCGTCGACCGCAAATCTCATCTGCGACATGGTCGGTATCCGCAACATCGGCTCTTTTGACGTGCAGGCGGCCTGTTCCGGCTTTCTGTATTCGCTGTCGATTGCTGCGCAGTTCATCGCGGCCGGCACGGCACGCAAGGTGATCGTTGTCGGCGCGGACAAGATGTCGTCGATCATCGACTACACCGATCGCGCGACCTGCGTGCTGTTCGGCGACGGCGCCGGGGCCGTACTGCTCGAGGCGAGCGACAGCGGGTATGGCATCATGGACACGCTGATCCGCTCCGACGGTTCGGGCATGATCCACCTGCATCAGAAAGCCGGCGGCAGCCGCATGCCGGCGTCGATCGAAACGGTCGAGAAGCGGCTGCACTACGTGCATCAGGAAGGCGCCGCCGTTTATAAATTCGCCATCGCCAAGATGGCCGAGGTCTCAACCGAGATCATGACGCGCAACAATCTGCGCGGCGATATGATCGACTGGCTGGTGCCGCATCAGGCGAACAAGCGCATTATCGAGTCGACGGCTGAGCGCATGGGCATGCCTATGGACCGCGTGATGGTGACGATCCACAAGTACGGCAACACGACCAATGCGACGATCCCGCTCTGCCTGTGGGACTACGAAGAAAAACTCACGCCCGGCAAGCGCATGGTGCTGGCAGCGTTCGGCGGCGGCTTCACCTGGGGGGGCGCGTACGTCACCTGGGGCTATGACGGCGCGAGCGCGACGAAGCGAAACGGCAACAGCAACGGCAAGAGCAACGGGAAAGCTCGCGCGTCACTCTGCTGATTACGCGGCGCCCTGTCTAGGAATCAAAAAGGGCGGCGCCGGGCCGCCCTTTTGTATTTTCCAATGCCGGTAAGACCTACTTCCGCCGCGAGATCGGAACGTAATCGCGCTGCGTCGCGCCCGTGTAGAGTTGCCGCGGACGCCCAATCTTCTGCTTCGGATCCTCGATCATCTCTTTCCACTGCGCGATCCAGCCAACCGTGCGCGCGACCGCGAACAGCACCGTGAACATCGTGGTCGGGAAGTTCATCGCCTTCAGCGTGATGCCTGAATAGAAGTCGATGTTCGGGTAGAGCTTCTTCTCGACGAAGTAGTCGTCGTGCAGCGCGATCTTCTCGAGCTCCATCGCGACGTCGAGCAGCGGATCGTCCTTGATGCCGAGCTCGGCCAAGACCTCGTGACAGGTCTTCTGCATGATGCGCGCGCGAGGGTCGTAGTTCTTGTAGACGCGGTGACCGAATCCCATCAGCCGGTAGGGATCGTTCTTGTCCTTGGCGCGCTTGATGAACTCGGGGATGCGCTCCACGCTGCCGATTTCGCGCAGCATGTTGAGAGCGGCTTCATTGGCGCCGCCGTGCGCAGGACCCCACAAGCACGCGCACCCGGCCGCAATGCAGGCGAACGGATTGGCGCCCGAGGAGCCCGCCAGGCGGACAGTCGACGTCGACGCGTTCTGCTCGTGGTCGGCGTGCAGGATGAAGATACGGTCCATCGCGCGCGCCAGCACCGGATTGGCCTTGTAGTCCTCCGTCGGCACGGCGTAGCACATGCGCAGGAAGTTGGAGGCGTAATCTAGGTCGTTCTTCGGATAGATGAACGGCTGGCCGATCGAATATTTGTAGGCCATCGCCGCGAGCGTCGGCACCTTCGCGATCATGCGGATCGAGGCGATCATCCGCTGCACGGGATCGGCGATGTCGGTCGAGTCGTGATAGAAGGCGGAGAGCGCGCCGATCGAGCCGGTCATCACCGCCATCGGATGTGCATCGCGACGGAAGCCCTGAAAGAACCGGCTCATCTGCTCATGCACCATCGTGTGGCGCGTGACGCGGTAATCGAAATCCGATTTCTGCGTCGAGGTGGGCAGCTCGCCGTAGAGCAGCAGATAGCAGGTCTCGAGGAAGTCGCCGTGCTCCGCGAGCTGCTCGATTGGGTAGCCGCGGTACATCAAGATGCCTTCATCGCCGTCGATGTAGGTGATCTTGGATTCGCAGCTCGCCGTGGAGGTGAAGCCGGGATCGTAGGTGAAGATCCCGCCCTCGCCGTAGAGCTTGGAGATGTCGAGCACATCCGGGCCGACGGTCCCGCTGTAGACCGGGAAATCCCAGCTTTGGTTCCCGACAGAAATCGAGCCGGCCTTCTTGTTGGTGTCCGTTTTGGCGTCCATGGTCGAGCCCTCGAAATTGGAGGCGAGCGGTGGGCGTGGGGACCCGCCGAAGCCTTATGCGGCAGGCGGTTCCGGGTCAGGGTTGGGGTAGCTCATCCCTGTATGCACTGCAAGGTCGCGCACCGGTAAAGCCTTGACATCATATAAGTGCCGCCATGCTTTTTGCGGGGATGAATATCTAGGGGGATGAATATCTAGTATGCATCCGATCAAGCGACCTGATCGCGCACACGCGCGAGGCTTTCGTCGCGGCCGAGCACCATCAATACGTCAAAGATCGGCGGGGACGTCGTCTTGCCGGTAAGGGACGCACGCAAAGGCTGGGCCACAGAGCCGAGTTTCAGGCCTGCGCGCTCTGCATAGCCGCGTACCGCCGTCTCGATATCGTTGGGCTCCCAAACGTTCAGATTTTCGAGATCGACGAGAAGGCCCGCGAGCGTCGCCTTTGCGTCGGGTTTCAGCAGGGCTTTTGCCTGCTCGTTGATGGCAAGTGGCCTGTCGGCCCAGATGAAGCGTGAGGCCTCGAACAGCTCGACCAAGGTCTTGGCGCGTTCCTTCAAACCCGGCATTGCGGAAGCAAGCTGCGTGCGTAAACGCGGCATCAGCTTGCGTGCAAGCTCGTCACCGCCGGCGATGTGCGGCAGGACCGACTCTAAGGCCGCGACGAGATCCGCGTCCGCCGTGTTGCGGATGTAGTGGCCGTTGAGATTTTCCAGCTTGGCGAAATCGAACCGCGCCGGCGAGCGGCCGATGTGGGCGAGATCGAAGGCTGCGACCATCTCGTCGGTGGTGAAGATCTCCTGGTCGCCGTGGCTCCAGCCGAGTCGCACCAGATAATTGCGCATGGCCGCGGGCAGATAACCCATCGCGCGGTATGCATCGACGCCGAGCGCGCCGTGGCGCTTCGACAGCTTGGAGCCGTCCGGTCCATGGATGAGCGGGATGTGGGCCATTTCCGGCACGGCCCAGCCCAGTGCGTCGTAGATGTGCCTCTGCCGTGCGCCGTTGGTGAGATGATCGTCGCCGCGAATGATCTGAGTGACGCCCATGTCGTGGTCGTCGACCACGACGGCCAACATGTAGGTTGGTGTGCCGTCGGAGCGGAGCAGGACGAGGTCGTCGAGGTCGGTATTCTGCCAGGCGACGCGGCCCTGCACCTTGTCCTCGATGACGGTCTCGCCGGTCTGCGGCGCCTTGAGCCGGATCACCGGCTTCACACCGGGCGGCGCCTCGGACGGATCGCGGTCGCGCCAGCGCCCGTCATAGAGCCTGGATCGCCCCTCGCGCCGCGCGGCCTCGCGCATGGATGCGAGCTCCTCGGGACTAGAGTAGCAGCGATAGGCCTTGCCTTCCGCGAGAAGCTGCTCGGCAATCTCGCGGTGGCGCGCCGCGCGCGAGAACTGGAAGACGATGTCGCCGTCCCATTCGAGCCCGAGCCACTGCAGGCCGTCGATGATCGCGGTGATCGCGGCTGTGGTGGAGCGCTCGCGGTCGGTGTCCTCGATCCGCAGCAGCATCTTGCCGCCGTGATGGCGCGCGAACAGCCAGTTGAACA
>Ga0207764_100084_pt1 | contig 14073 bp, 9 predicted proteins | sample LuqExpMetageno52_FD_187810 | JGI IMG/M metagenome (GOLD analysis project Ga0207764, IMG submission 187810) | Tropical forest soil microbial communities from Luquillo Experimental Forest, Puerto Rico - Sample 52 (SPAdes) | ecosystem: Environmental > Terrestrial > Soil > Tropical forest ...
CATTCTATTTGGGCTCGGCTTCGGCAATCAACGCGCGACGGCCAATGCCGATGCATTGCATCGCAGCATTCATCACGTAAATCTAGCCCACGGAGCGGCGATCGATGCGTTGCGCGCGAGTGTGCCGAATGCGTCCCTCGCGGCCATCCACAATTATCAGCCATGCCTGCCGTCCTCGCCGGCAGACGCGCGGGCAGCCGCACGAGCCGACCTCTACTGGAACAAGGCCTATACCGACCCGCAATGTCTCGGCACGTATCCGCCGTACCTGCTGGAAAAAATCACGCCGCACATGCAGGCAGGCGATCTCGAGCGCATCCATCGCCCGATGGACTGGTTCGGCTTCAATCACTATAGCCCGGTGTTCGTCAAAGCAGACGACAAGGAAATTGTTGGCTTCGGTTTCGGCGACCGGCCGGAAGGGACCAAGCTTACGCCAATCAACTGGCCGATCATGCCGCAGGCGTTCGGCGACACGCTCGTCGAACTGACCCAGCGTTACAAGTTGCCGATCTATATCACCGAAAACGGTATGGGCGGATACGATGAGCCCGACGCGCGCGGCGCCGTGAACGACGAGAAACGCATCGAATTCCTGCGCGCCTATATCAATGCAATGAACGACGCGGTTTCGCGCGGCGCCGATGTGCGCGGCTATTTCGTCTGGTCTCTGCTCGACAATTTCGAATGGGACGCCGGCTACAGTGTGCGGTTCGGCCTTGTTTACGTCGACTATCCGACGCAGCGGCGCATTCCAAAGGCCTCGTTTGAATGGTACCGCAACCTTATCAAGGCGGCACGGGCGCGATGATGCAACAGCCACGCAGCTCAGGCGACCTGGTGCTGGCCGACATCGGCGGGACCAATGTGCGTTTTGCGATGCTAAGCCGTGGCGAGGTCACGCAAGTTGAGCACATGGCGGTTGCCGATCACACACAGTTCGCTGATGCACTCGCAGCTTTTCTGGCGCGACAGCCTGAGACGAAAGCTGCGCACCGCATTTTGTTCGACGTCGCCGGCGTGGTGGATGGCGAGTATTGCCGACTTACCAACAATGATTGGGTGGTCGACGGGAAGGAGTTGCGGGCGAGCTTCGGCTTTACCGACGTACACCTCATTAACGATTTCGAAGCGGTAGCCTGGTCGCTGCTGGCGCTGAAAGCGAAAGACCTCATGCAGCACGGAGGTGGCGCGGCGCAGCCAGATGCACCGATGCTGGCGATTGGGCCGGGAACCGGTTTCGGCGTTGCCGCTTACGTGCCGCGCGCGGGCGGCTTCGTGCTGCATGGTGAAGGCGGTCATGCGACCATGCCGGGTGGTTCCGCGCGCGAGGATGCGATCATCGCGCTCCTGCGCAAGGAGTTCGGACACGTGTCGGTCGAGCGTGTTCTCTCCGGCCAAGGTCTCGAAAATCTCTATGGCGCCATTTCCGCGGTCGACGGCAAGCGCGTGGCGGAGCGAAAGGCTCCCGAGATCATGCAGGCCGCTGCCGCCGACACTTGCGCGGTAAGTCGCGCTGCGGTCGACATGTTCTGCGCCATGCTCGGTGAAGCAGCAGGCAATCTGGCGTTGAGCTTCGGCGCCGCGGGCGGCGTCTATCTTGCCGGCGGCATCCCCAAGCACCTGCGCAAATACCTGCCGCAATCGCAGTTTCGCGCGCGCTTTGACGCCAAGGGCCGGATGAGCCCATACGTTGCCCAGATTCCGGTCTATCTCATATTGCACGACGATCCGGCCTTTCTCGGGCTGCACGCGCTCGCTGCACGGCGCGGCTGGAGCGCATAGCGAGGCACCCTGGCAAAGATCGTCACGCTCACCGTCAATCCCGCGCTCGATCTCTCCACGTCGGTCGAGCGCGTGCTTCCGTCCGCGAAGCTGCGCTGCGCCCTATATCGACGCGATGCCGGCGGCGGTGGCGTAAACGTTGCGCGGGTGGTGAGGCGTTTCGGCGGTGATGTCGAAGCGATTGTCACCATCGGCGGATTCACCGGCCACCTGCTGCGCAGCCTCATCGAGAAGGAAGGCATTGCCGCGCGCTATATCGAGGTTGCTGCAGAAACGCGCGAGAATTTCTCGGTCAATGAGCGAACAACGGCCAAGCAATTCCGTTTCGTCCTGCCTGGCGAGCCGCTGCGCGAAAGCGAATGGAAGCGGTGTCTTGACGCGCTCGCTGCCACGGCGCCGGCGATCGTCGTCGCGAGCGGCAGCCTTCCGCCGGGCGTCCCGGAGGACTTCTACGCGCAGGCAGCAACCGCAGCGCACAAGGCCGGCGCCAAATTTTTCCTCGACACGTCCGGCCAGCCGCTGAAAGCAGCGGTCGAGGCTGGCGTCGACCTGATAAAGCCGAACCTGCGCGAAATGTGTGAGCTGACCGGCGGCCAGCTCGATAGTGATGCCGCGCGCGTTGCTGCCGCACGCCGATTGATCGGGGCGAGCAACGCGAAGATTGTCGCACTCTCGCTAGGACACCTCGGCGCACTGCTCGTCACCGGTGACCAGGCGCTCCGTGCACAGGCATTGCCGGTCAAAACCGTCAACTCGGTCGGTGCCGGAGACAGTTTTCTCGGTGCGCTAGTCTACAGCCTGGCGAAAAACGAGCCGATTGTAGATGCGTTCCGGCTGGCGGTTGCCGCGGGTTCTGCTGCGCTCATTCACGAGGGTACCGAACTCAGCCGTCCGGCTGAAGTGGCGCGGCTAGCGCCGCAAGTCGTGATTGCGGCTGCTTGACTGGTTGCCATGGGTTCTAACGATTGCCGTGGTCTGAGTGATTGCGTGTGCCGCTGGCGATGCTTTCTTTTTCTTCCAGTTCATCGAGCGTCAGGAGCAGCGTCGCGACGCGGTGTGCCGAGGACTGCCAGTCGGCAAGGCGGCCGTAATTGTCCACCAGCCAATTGAACGCCGTTTGCACGACAACAAACGCAGCGGCCGACTGTGTCAGCTCGCCCAACGTCATTGCGCCGCTCAGATATTTTGGCACGCACAGAAACGACGCCACGACCGGCGCAAACAGTACGTTCCCTTGCGAAACTAACGTCGTGCGCACGAGCTGCCAGCATAGTTCGCGCCACCACAGCAGCACCGCCTGCAACTTGAGTTGCAACGTTTGCCGCAGTGTGGTTGTCGGCGGACGCTTGGACTGTCCATTCGCCTCACGGAAAGCATCGACCGCAGCGCGCAACTCGGCCTCCGCCTGGTTCGAACGCTCGATGACGCCAGTTAGGTGATGGCCGAAGAAAATCATCAGGGCCGTTACGGCGGTCGAATAGATGATGACGCCGAACACGAGATAGCCGGGAATGGTGATCACTGTACCGAACGCGGGAACGTCGACGCTGCCGCCGATACTCCACAGCACGCCGAAGAACGTGAAGGAGGTGAGCACGGACGAAAACAGAGCGAGCGTGAGATCGACGGGCGCGTCGGTTGCTATGCGCACGTCGACAGCGATGCGGTATTCGGGATTCTCCGTCCCTTTTGTCAGATGGCCGAGCTGGCGAAAGCGGTCATTGGTGAGCCATTTCTCGATGACGTTGCGCGTCATGAATTCGCGCCAGCTGCGCTGCGTCGTCATGCGGCCCCACACCGAGGCCGCCTGCAACAGGATGCTGGTCAGCGCCAGCGGCACAAAGATCTCTGCCTGAAACAGCAACGCGGCGCCATCGCGCCGCTCGACCGCGTCGAAAAAATTGCGGTTCCATATATTGAGCAGCACCTGAATGAGGAGCTGCAGCAGGACGATCACGATCAGAAGCCCTGCGAGGGCAGGCCCGCGCGACGCGCCGATCCGCCAGAATTTCGAGGCCGAGTGCCAGAAGCGCGCAAGGAGCTTCCTGTTTTCGAAAATCTCCGCGGCATGGCGAAAAGGGTGCATTGTCTCACGAGTTAGTTGCAACAGGACCGCATAGTATTCGGACGATTGATCCGTACAAGCCTGCCACGGTGCGTTGGTTACCCGCGACAGTCTGGAGCCGGATATGCCCCATTCGCGCTGCCTACCACGCCCGCCGCCGACCTTGCACGTGTCAACGCGTACTGGAGCGGACTTAAGCACGCGGACAACAAGATGCCGTTCGCCCGCGATTTTGAACTGCCGAAGCTGCCTGATCTGGAAGACCGACTAATGGTGGTCGAAATATTCGAGCAGCCGCAGCGCTTCCGCTTCAACATTGTCGGCCAGAAAATCCACGAAGCTTACGACGCCGATCTTGCCGGAAAGTTCTCCAACGAAATTGAACTCAAAAGGCCGCTGGCCTATTTCGCGGCGCAAGCGAACGCGACTATCAAAAGCGCGCGCGCCGACGTATCACAGGGACGGCGTTAAGCGTTTACTCTTGCCGATGTAGGACGAAGGGCACATCGCGAGCTTGCTCTGCGCAATCGCCGCGTAGCTGGGCAGCCTCTAAGGAACGACTATTACGAGACAGGGCGAGCGGTTTGCGAGCTTCTGCGAAACGCTACCAAGTAGCAGGCCGGAGAGCCGGCTTTGCCCGCGCCGTCCGACCACCAACAGATCGACCTTCAGGCTTCTTGTGAGGTCGATGATCGCTTCCGCCGGATCGCCCCAGCCGGTTTGCAGCTTGATCTTGGCCGCGCCGCCTCTCGTGGCCCGTCTACTCGCGCGACGCAGAACTTTGTCGGCCGCGGCTTGAAGTGACTTACTGAGATCGCCACTCTTGCTCGCGAGTTGACGCAACTCGGCACCCGTGACGCTGCCGCCGATTGTCACAATGATGAGCTCGGCGCCGCAGATCTTCGCCACGCGCGCAGCGGCGTCGACCGCACGGCCGGCGCTGTCCGACCCGTCGGTAGCCACTATGATCCGTTGTATTCTGCCTTTATTTTTCGACGCTTTCGCCATCGCGACGCCCACTAAGGCGTCCTTCCGCCTAACCGTCAAGCGTCACAGCGGCGCTTTCCGCGTCGCTGACAACCTGCATGGTGCGCAGGATGCTCGAGGGATTGACACTGATGGAGTCGATGCCGAGCTGCGCCAAATAGCGCGCGATCTCGGGATAATTGGCCGGGGCCTCTCCGCAGATGCCTATATGACGCGCGTTGCGCTTGGCGCCGGTGACCGCGAGCCTCAGCATCTCCAGCATGCCAGGGTCTCGTTCGTCAAAATCGAAGGCGACGATTTCGGAGTCGCGATCGACCCCCAGCGTAAGTTGCGTCAGATCGTTGGAGCCGATCGAGAAACCGTCGAATAGTTTGGCAAAAGCGTCGATTTGGATGACATTGTTCGGGATCTCGCACATGACGTAGATCTCGAGACAGTCTTCGCCGCGTCTGAGACCATGCTCCGCCATGGCGTCGATGACACGTCGTGCTTCGTCCAAACGGCGACAGAACGGCACCATAATGCGGATGTTGGTCAGGCCCATATCGTCGCGCACGCGCTTGAGCGCCGCACATTCAAGCGCGAAGCCAGCGGCATAGGCGGGGTGCGCATAGCGGGCGGCGCCGCGGAAGCCGATCATGGGATTCTCTTCTTTTGGCTCGAAGCTCTCGCCGCCCAAGAGCCGCGCATATTCATTAGTCTTGAAGTCGGACAGCCGCACGATCACCGGCTTGGGATAGAATGCTGCCCCGATGGTGCCAATGCCTTCAGATAACTTCTCGACGAAGTAATCCGCCGGCCGTGGATAGTTGCGCACGAGCTTCTCAATCTCCTGACGCGCCCGTGTGGAAGTGACCTTTTCCGGACTAACCAGCGCCATCGGATGCACCTTAATGTGCTCGGATATGATAAACTCCATGCGCGCTAAGCCGATGCCATCATTGGGAAGCATTGCGGTCCGGAATGCGAGTCCGGGATTGCCGAGGTTGAGCATGATCTCCGTACGCGGCCTTTTGATCTCGCTCAGCTCTATATGCGTGGTCTTGATCGGAAGGACTCCATCGTAGACGCGGCCAATATCTCCCTCGGCGCAGGACACCGTCACAGGGACGCCAGTCTTCAGAGCCTTCTTTGCATCAGCAGCGCCGACCACGGCCGGAATGCCGAGTTCGCGCGCAACGATAGCCGCGTGGCAAGTGCGCCCGCCGCGCTCCGTGACAATGCCGGCGGAAAGCTTCATCACCGGCTCCCAATCGGGAGTGGTCGTCTCCGCTACCAGGACCTCGCCGGGATTGAAATCCTTGAGTTGCTGCGCGTCGGCGATGATACGCACGGGACCGGCTGTGATTTTCTCACCGACCGCGCGCCCAGTCGCGAGCACTGTGCCCCTCGCGCCAAGCGCATAGGTCTCGAACCCAGTCGGCGCCCGTTGCGACGCCACCGTCTCTGGCCGCGCCTGGATGATGTAAATCTGCCCATCATTGGCATCCTTGGCCCATTCGATATCCATGGGCACGGGATGGCCTGCCATCTTCGAATAGTGATCCTCGATCGCGATTGCGTCGCCGGCGAGCTTGAGCACTACCGCGTCGGCGATGCAGAAGCGTCCGCGCTCGATCTGGGGGACCGGGACATTCTTAGTGCCCTTAGTGCCGCCGCTGCCGTCGGCATAGACCATGCGCAAATGCTTGCTTCCCAGCGACCGCCTCAGGACGGCCCGATGACCAGCGCGGAATGTCAGCTTATGCACGTAGAACTCGTCGGGGTCGACCGTTCCTTGCACGATGTTCTCGCCCAGCCCGTAGATTGCGGTAATAAATACGACGTCGCGGAAGCCGGATTCAGTGTCCAACGTGAACATCACGCCGCTGGCGGCGCTGTCCGCTCGCACCATCTTCATTACGCCGACCGAAAGCGCGACCTTAAAATGGTCGAATCCCTTGTCAATTCGATAAGAGATCGCGCGGTCGGTGAAGATAGATGCAAAGCAGCGGCGGCAGGCTTCAAACAATGCTTCCGCACCACGAACGTTCAGATAACTCTCGTGCTGGCCAGCAAAACTCGCCGACGGAAGGTCTTCCGCGGTGGCCGAACTTCGAACAGCGACAGCGAGGTTCGCGCCGTATTCCGCTTCAAGCCGGCGATAGGCACGGTGAATCTGCTCGCGTAGCGGGCCGTTCGCCGTCGCCTCGTAAACGATTTCGCGCGCTGCGGCGGCGTGCTCGGCCAGAATGTCGACGTGCCGTTTGTCCAGCCCGTCCAGAAGCTGATGCAGTCGCTCCCATGCCTTTGCTGCGGCCAGCGCATTCCGGTACGCATCGGCAGTGACCGCAAAGCCATTGGGAACACGTACACCCACATTGACAAGCACCGAGTACATCTCGCCCAACGAGGCGTTCTTGCCGCCCACCAGCGGGACATCGTTCAAGCGAATATCAGAAAACCAGCGTACGTAATCTTTGTTGTCTGCCATTTTGAGCCTTTATTTGCAGGTTGCTATCAAAATATACGCAGGATTGGCGGCATTGATTTCAATCAACAGCTGCATCATAGGTCCGGTCGCGAATGAGGGTTTTGGGTTCGAAAAAAGAGGAGCCAGATCCTCGCACCAATCGGCGGCCGCTGCCAGGCGATCAGGATAGCCATAGCAATTGTCGCCGGCTTATTGCTTGCGACGTCGGGGCTCAGCTTCGCTGCACAGAACTCCAGAAATACGGTGCCAAAACGCTTCAGCGGCGCTACGATAAAGAACGTTGATGTGGTGTAAACTCGCTAATTGGTATGTCGCGCGTCCCACCCTTCGACTCGCACAGCACGTCGAATTGGTCGTTCAGCCCGGGTATAAAAGCCGGACCGTCCGTACGGTGACCCAGGTCGCTGGTAGTGGCGCGAATGCGGGCGCCATCGTGAATTGCTGTTCCAGCAATTGTCGATCGGCAAGTTCATATTGGAAGTCCTCGCAAACCCGATGGTATGCACAGAGCCTTAGCCCAAGAGAAGAACGGAAGCCATGAACGTCGGGTCACGCGCCACTCTGGCTGAATCCCTTCGAATTCTCAAAACATTCTGGCCGATCGCTTTATTTGCAGGAATCGCCGGCGGCGTGAGCGGCCTTGCTAGCGCATCTTTGCTCGCCATCGTGAACCAAGCCGTGCATGGTCCAAGCACGAACTTGCTTGGCATTCTAACCGGCTTCGTAGGGCTATGCGTGCTGGCGCTTGCCGGTGACTTCCTCGGCAACGTCGGAAATAATCTGGTCGGACAGCGAATAATTGCCCAATTGCGCAAAGAGTTGTCGCTGAAGATTCTCACCGCGCCCCTATCTGAAATTGAACGTTTCCAGCCACACAGGCTGCTGACAGTCCTCACCCACGATGTCGATACGATCGGTGGCTTCACGTTCAACTTTTCGATGGTCGCCATTGCTTTTTCGGTCACGCTGGGTTGCTTCGTTTATCTTGCAATCCTGTCACCCCCGATGTTCACGATCGTGCTGCTGGCAATTATCCTGATGTTTGCGAGCCAAGTAATTGCAAGCCGAATGGAGGTCGACTCCTATTATGGGGTCCGTAACGCACATGAGGAGTTACAGAAGAATTATCGCACCATCATCGAAGGCGCGAAGGAAGTGCGAATCAATAGGCAAAGGCGAACGCAAATTATCGATCGACTCACGGGCAACGTTGATCAAATTGCCGAACGATTCATCCATGCAATGCGCGTATTTTTTGCAGCGCGGGCATTTAATTTGCTGTTCTTCTACGTGACTATTCTTTTGGTACTGTTGCTCGCTACCAATGCACATGTCCATGACACAGCCCTTAAGTGGCTTTATTTTGGTTCTGCTTTATGTGAGGAGCCCAATCGAACAAATCGTCGCCGCCCTACCCTTATTTGGCCAAGCGCAGGCTTCCTTCCGAAAAGTCGCCGAATTATCGGCTGCCATTTCGGGAACAGAAGATCTCTCGCTGTCTGAGACATTTGCTGCCGGAGAATTTGCTGGCGCAACAATCGAACTGCGTGACGTGCGCTACCAATTCCCCCCGCAACACGGGGTCGAGCCCTTCGTGCTGGGACCGATAAATCTGGCCATTAATGCTGGCGAAACATTATTTATCATAGGTAAGAACGGATGCGGAAAAACGACGTTGATCAAACTCCTGGTTGGCCTCTACACGCCGCAGCAAGGCCAAATATTCTGCGATGGAAGACTAGTGCAACCGCGGGAACTGGATGTTTATCGTCAGCTCTTCTCTGTGATCTTTTTTGATTACTATCTTTTCGATAATCTCATCGCCGCCAATTCAGCAAGCCTCCCTTGTGTAGAAGACTATTTAAACCGATTAGAAATTACTCAAAGAGTGAGGATCCAAAACGGAGTGTTTTCGACGATTGATCTCTCAACAGGCCAACGCAAGCGCCTAGATTTGATCCACGTCTTTCTTGAGGATCGGCCGATTATCGTGCTCGACGAATGGGCCGCAGATCAGGATCCGGCTCTCCGACGTGTCTTCTATGAGGAACTCTTGCCCAGTATGAAGCGGGCTGGAAAGACGCTAATCGTCATCTCTCATGACGAGGCCTATTTTCACGTTGCTGATCGCGTGATTGAGATGGACGCTGGTCAGATCGTCAAAGATCCGTCGTCTTTCGGGGCCCTAATGCACCCGTCAAGTCCGCCGGGTGGCGATACGGAAGTTAAAGAAGTCGGAGGCTCATCGGTTCTCGATGGCTAAATGGCTTCCGCTCAACTCTGCGCCTGACCGCGCCGCGGGTGCGATTGCGAATAGGCTCGGGGCCCAACATTGTCACCGTGTGTTGACGATGGGGCCGGAGCAGGCAGCCCGAAGTCGTAGAGGCAAGCGGCCGTAGATATCGGGAGTATTGCTAAGGCGATAATGGGCGCTGGGCATCACGAACATAGACGCGGCGCCCCCGGCTTGCAGAGTTCGGCGGTACGGTCAGCGACGAGGTTTCCGCCGCGCTGGAGCGTTGTTCAGAACACTTTGGGGCCGATTTTAGGGCCGCTCGAAGCGTCAATCGTTCTGCACCGGAGGGCCGGCGTTGTGTCAAAGCATCGGTGATCGGCAGCCTGCTTCTTCAGGAAGGCCGCGCCGGCGTGGTGTTCCGCTGGTCACCCGCGCGGGCCCGGAAACGTTCAGCCCAATCGATCGTTATTTTTGGGGGTGGCATCACGGCATGGAGAATGATGATGCAGAATTCACGGCGCCGCCTTGCAGCCGCATGTCGATAATTCGATCTCGAAGACGATCAATGTCCCCCAACATTTACCATTCGACGAGTTCAGCCGTATCTATGATCTCGCTTATGACAAACGACTGGCTGCACAACGTTCCGTCAGAATCCAATTACCGGAACGATATTAAGCGAGACCAGTGATGCTAACGATGCGCCCCATTGCTGCATGCTTGAGCGCTAAGCCGATTAGATGAAGGACATTCAATGACCCGGTATATGATGCTACCGCGGACGGCTTAGGCGGCATCGGGTTTCACCAATTCAGCCAGATCGGGCTCGCCGCAATGTTTCAAAAGTACTTCGCGCACGGTGTCGCGCAAGCGCACAACGGACGGGAAATCGGTTCCCTCGGGCGCTACAGCGTCTTCGATCTCGACCGAAATTGCAGACCAACGCGGGAACCACTGATCGCTCCGCAACATCGTGCGCGTACCCCGAATGATGCATGGCAGGATCGCCATTCGCGCCTCCGCCGCAATTTTAAAGGCGCCAAGATAGAACGCCGAAAGGCCGGGCCGCCGTGTAAATGTACCTTCCGGAAAAAATACGATGTTGCGGCCGGATCGGGCGCCCCCGATCAAGGCTTCCACATCAGCCAACTGTCCGGAAAGCTCGTAGCGTTCGACAAACACGACTCCAAGCCGTCGCAAAAGCAATCCGGCGAAGACTTGTCGCGCCAGTTCGCGCTTCGCGACGTATAGCGGTGAGCCCGGCAACAGCGCGGCGAGAACGATGATGTCCATATAGCTGGAGTGGTTGAACACCAGGATGGTGTTGCCGACCGGAACCCGGTCTAAACCCGAGCAAGAAATCGGGACACAAGCGGCGCCCAAACCAAAACGGGCGATGAGTCGAACCGCCGCCCAACGCCAGTGCAGGGACGGTAGAAGCAAGCAGACGAAGAAGGCGAGCAGAAAACCAGACGCAATGACCAGCCACCACCAGATGGCATATGTTAGTTCTTTCGTTCGGGCACCCAGACGCATCACCCGGGGCCAAACGCCGGCGAGCCATAACCTCAAGACCTGCAGCCAGAGCGCGGACTTCGCTGTGCCAATCCGGCCACAGGTATAAATCTCCCTCGCCGCGCTCCTCCGGATCTTTCCGCTCGACGTTTTAGGCACGGTCTGCGGAGGCGCCAACACGATCTCGTCCGGAGGCGTGCCTGCTATATCCGTCACCAGCTCATGCGCCTGCTTCTGAAGCGCGTCACGCCGGACGGGATCTTCTTCGCGCGTCTCGGCAAGCACGATAACGCGCTCGGTTCCGGACCGCTCATCGGCAATGCTGAAAACTGCCACACCGCCTTTTCTGATACCCGGAATGTTAGCAACTGCCTCCTCAATCTCCTGCGGATAGAGATGCCGTCCGGCGCGGATGATGATGTCCTTGACTCGGCCGGTGATGTAGATGTCACCCCCCGCGATATAACCGCGATCGCCGCTGTCGAGCCATCCATCCCGAAAGAGTTCGCGCGTCTTGGTGTCGTTTTGATAATAACCGATCGTTGTCGAGGGCCCACGAAACTCAACCCGCCCTTCCTTGCGTTCGCCGACTTCGCGACCGGTTTCATCAACGACACGTATCTCGTGGCCCGGTAGAGGCTGGCCGCAGGCGACGAGCTCAACCGGATTCCGATCATCCGCTTTCGCTGGCGTTGCGATACCCTCGCGGCTCAATCGATCGCGATCGAGCCGGTCGATGACAGGGGCACGGCCAAGCGGGGGAAAGGCAAGGCCGACGGAGCATTCTGCAAGGCCATAGACCGGTGCAATGGCGCCCTGCGGGAAACCATAATGTGCGAAGCGTTCGGTAAACCTCCTGATCGTGTGCGGACTGACCGGCTCCGCCCCATTCGCCACCATTCGCAATCTGCTTAGCTCGAGTCCAGTCAGAGCCTCGTCGGGAATTTTGTTGATGCACAGCTCGAAACCAAAATTGGGCGATGCAGAAAACGTCGCGCGATAACGATGCATCGCCCAGAGCCAGCTTTCCGGTCGAATCAAGAAGCTTACCGGCGGCATGGCATAAAGTGGCGCGGCAAAATGCATGCACCCAAGCCATGCGCCGATCAGGCCCATGTCGTGATAAAGCGGCAGCCAGCTAACGAACACGTCATGTGATGTCGCGCCCATAACAGCGCCCATCGATCGAATGTTGGCCAAGAGATTGGCATGGCTGAGCACGACTCCTTTTGGGTCGCCCGTGCTGCCGGAGGTGTATTGGATCAGCGCGACAGAGCCTGCCTGACGTACCGGCGGAAGCGTGATTGGCTGCGCCGATTGCAAATCAAGAACGGTCGTGACGCTTCTTAGAGTTTCAAGTTGGCCACGCAACAGTCCGGCAAGGCGGCGCCCTTCGGGCATACCGATCATGGAGCGGGCGCCTGCGTTTCGCAGGATGCCGACCTGCCGTCGCAGGTGGTCTTCCAACTGCGACAGACGGAGCGGCGGATAGATTGGTACGGGTATCGCGCCTGCATAGAGGATCCCGAAAAACGCCGTGAAAAACTCAAGGCTTGTCGGCAGCATCACGGCAACGCGATCCCCGGGAGCAACATCCTGCGCGATCAAGCCGTATGCGACCCGCCGGCTTTCGGCGGCCAGTTGAGCATAGGTGAGAGTCCCAAGTGTCGTAACCTCGTCTTGCAGGACGGTCAGGTGCAGACGATCAGGATGCCTGGCTGCATGCCATTCAAGCACCTCGATCAAAGTGTTCGCGGCTGTGGCCGGGGGGACAGACGGAAGCTCAGGTGCCTCGGTCACAAGCGACGGCCTGATCTGCGCCGGGCCTGCGCGCTCCAAGGCTGCGACGAGGTCCTGTACGGTTTCGGCTTCGGCGATCGCGTGGGTCGGCAAACGTACCCGAAATGCGCGCTCGATCCGCAGGATCAATTCGGTCCGGGAGAGACTGTCGATGCCGAGGTCACGTTCAATGCGGCTTGCAGGGCTAGCTTCAAAATACCGAGAGCGCTGAGGGTGCAATTCGCGGACTAACTCGCGAACTATGCCAAGCAGCTCACGTTCTGGCGAGCCCTGGCCCGCATCCGCTGCCACTGGGTCTGTCTGCCCTGGTTGAGGCTGCATAGGACAAGCTTGCCCATTTCGGCATTCTCTGCGTTGAGACGGATCAAACGATTCGCGCCGTCACAAGAAAGATGTTTCGTCCTAGAACCGCTGTCTTTAACCCCAAGCGTATTCGCGCGAACTCGAAAGCCGTCCACAAACAGCGGCCCAGCCCAGCGCCACAATATCAAATTACAACACTGCGATGGCGCGTTTAAAATCCAACAACATTATCGATTCTACGTAAAACGAGCTGTCCACTTAGGTTCCCTCGTCCTCTCAAAGGACAATTTCATCACCATCGGAAGCGATGCACGCCTGAATGCCTTGCTCCGCGGCAAGGCGCGCTAAGACCGTATCCAGCTCCCCATGTCTGTCGCGCACGATGCCGGATCCACAATGGGTAAACATGGCGCTCCGGACGCCGACCTTTGCACACCAGCGGAGTTGAGCGATAATTGGAGCATGGCCGATTGTTGTGCCTGCTTTCTGGCGCACCATCGAATGCTTCAACGTCGCTCCATCCCCAATGTAGAGCCCAACTCCGCGCAATGCGGCCGCCGCATTTCGAATTCGAGCCACGTCGGGCACATAGAAAATTCTTTGATGGCCTACCGAAATCTTAAATCCGACTGCAGGGGCCCGCATGGAGTGATCGACCTGAAACGGTTCGAATCGCACTCCATCGACCAGCGTTTCTCGCCGGAGCGGCAGAGTATGCCGGTCGGCGATCGGAAAGCGGCGGAGCGGCTGCCAGGTCGCTCTTGTCGCATAGACCGGACAGGGTGAGCCATTGCGAAGTCCGGCAGCATGGTCTTCGTGTGCGTGGGTCAGAACGATTGCAGTCGGCGCAATCTCGTCGACACGGTTTAGCCAATCGGTGCCGCAGTCGACCATCACTCTTGCGTTAGC
>Ga0207764_100110_pt1 | contig 12694 bp, 13 predicted proteins | sample LuqExpMetageno52_FD_187810 | JGI IMG/M metagenome (GOLD analysis project Ga0207764, IMG submission 187810) | Tropical forest soil microbial communities from Luquillo Experimental Forest, Puerto Rico - Sample 52 (SPAdes) | ecosystem: Environmental > Terrestrial > Soil > Tropical forest ...
AGATGTGGATTATCGCTCATTGTAGCCATGGTTGTGTCCAGGTCACCGACGAGCTCGGCATTCACATGCTTCTGAAACAAATCGATCATTGCTTGCGGTGTCATGACATCCCTCTGAGCATGCTCCGGCCAAAAAGTTGATACCGCAAATGGTCAAACTCGAAAGATTAGCAATGTCCGCGCGCCGCTTCATTCGATCAGCTCGTCGGCGCGAACAAGAAGCGACAGCGGGATTTCAAGCCCAAGCGTCTTGGCGGTCTTGAGATTTACGAGCAGCTCAATCTTGGTGGGTTGCTCGACCGGGAGATCAGCCGGCTTGGCGCCCTTGAGAATTTTGTCAACATAGAACGGTGCCCGACTGTACATGTGTAGATAGTCAGGGCCATACGCCATCAATGAACCCTCCCTCGCTGCGACCGGGAAGGCATAAATGGTCCCTAGCCCATTCCTCATCGCCGATGCGATAACGCGTCCGCGTTGCCCGAAGGTGAACGGGCTCGGTTGGACGATGAGCGTCGTCGCGCCGCTCTGTTTTATGTCCGTGAGAGCACTATCCAATTCGGCGATGTCTGCAATCCCTTTTGCTTGAAGATTTATTCCGGCGACTTGGGCTGCTTGCTCGGTGGAGCGGTACCGGTTTTGACCGTCTGGCCATGCCGTATGCCAGAGATAGCCGACAGCAGTTTGAGGTTTGGTCAATTCTTGGGCGAGGTCGACTAACTTACCGCTCAAATCCGCAAGAATGTCGCTGAACCCGGTGGCATTTTGCCCAGGACGTGACAGGCTCTCGACCAGCCCCATGGCCATGGGGTCTCCAACATGGAGGAATACAATGGGAACGGTCGAGGTCTGACGATTCGCCGCTACCGATGTGCTTGAGTCGCTCGTTATCAACAACTCCGCGCCGCGCCACAACACTTCCGTGACCGCGCGATCAGGATCATCGCCGATCCAAACGACATCGAGAATAATGTCTTGATTCTCGACCAGGCCAACCCGGCGCAAGCCTTGTTGGAATGCTTCGACGAGTGACCTGTCGTAGGCGTTGGAGGGTGAACCAATAGGTAATAGTCCAAGCCGAACTGGACCTTTTTGTTGCTGCGCACGCGCCCTCAGCGGCCATGCCGCCGCCGAGCCAGCAACAACTTTGATGAAATCTCGCCGGCGCATGTGACCATCCCCGAAAAGGTCCATGGGCGACGCCAGTCGTCGTTGCAATCATAGCAGATTAGGACGCGAGGGTAAGGCAGCACATCGCGCTTTGGGCCAAGGGTGGACATGCGGACAAAACGGCGTCCATAGGCTCACCGGCATAGTGTATTCAGATCGGTCAGTAGCGCTGTCTGGTTTTGCGCCAATGGCACGGCAAGGCAAGATCCGAGCGCCCTGGCAGTCTTGAACTAAGTGCTATTTTGTTTGCGATGCTTTGACCGGGTCCTTGACGGCTTCATATTTGTCGAACTCGACATTGTATAATTCGCCATTAATGCGTTCGACGCGGCGGATATATACATTTTGGATCATCTCGCGCGTATTAGGGTCGATCGAGACCGGCCCGCGCGGGCTCTCCCAGGACATACCCTTCATCGCCGCAATGAGGGCGTCGCCGTCAATATTGCCGCCAGTTTTCTTTAACGCCTCGTAGATGACGTGCATGGAGTCGTACACCGCGACGCCTACGTGGTCCGGCCGCAGCCCGTTGCTCACACGCTTGAAACCCTCCACAAAAACCTTGTTCATCGCAGACGGATGCGCGGCAGAATATTGTAAGGATGTCGTGATGCCGAGCATCGCGTCGCCCATTTGATTAAGGACATCGTCATCCGTGATGTCGCCGGGACCGATCAGCTTAATCCCGGACCTCTGCAGCCCGCGCTCCACATATTGCCGCAGGAACGGGCCCGCGAGACCGCCCGGAACCCAGACAAACAGGGCGTCCGGTTTTGCGTCCTGGGCGCGTTGCAGGGAGGGAGCGAAATCCTGACTTTGCAGTGGAACGCGCAGCGACTCGATGATCGCTCCGCCCCCTGCTTTGAATGCGTCGATGAAAGCTATCTCGGTTTCGATCCCCGGCGCATAATCCGCCACCAAGGTGACGACCCGCTTGAAGCCATTCTTGATTGCCCACTCCGCCATCGGCACCGTTATCTGAGCTTGCGTCGAGAAGGTTCGGACAATATAGGGTGACCGCTGAGTGGTAATCGAAGCGGATGATCCCGTAACCATCTGCGGGATTCTTGCTTCAATGGATATCGGTGCCACCGCCAGCGCGGTCGGGGTTGGATTATAGCCAGCGAGGATCGCAACCTTATTCACAACGACGAGTTCCTGGGCGATGCGCCTCGCCCGGTCCGCAACGCCGCCATCATCGCGCAGGATCACCTCGATCTTCTTGCCTGCGACATTGTCTCCGTATTGGTCCATATAGAGCCTCAGGGCCGCCGACATCTGCCTGCCGTTCTCGGCAAATGATCCTGTAATCGGTGCCGAGAATCCGATTTTTATGCTCTCCTGAGCTCGTATCGGCCCGACCGCGATTGTACCCAACGCAGCGGTAATACCCAGCGATCCAACGAACGCTGCTTTCCACGCATTCATGGCCTTTTCCTTACAAGAGCCTGCGCACCGCACCACAGAGAGACCTGATGAACTCGCGCCGGCTGGTTTGCAGTCCAATTTGATTTGATCGCTTCTCTGTCACTCAGACAGTTTTACTGCATGCCTCAGCTCGGGACTTTTTCAACAGAATCGACCAAAAGCAGACAAAGTAAGTTGCAGCAAAATGATAACTATTCGATCACTTCGTCAGCGAGCGCGAGGACCGGAGCCGGTATCTTCAGACCAATGGTCTTGGCAGTCTTTAGATTTATCACGAACAGGTAGCGCGTTGGCTCCTCGAAAGGCAGGTCGGCAGGCTTCGCGCCTCTGAAGATTTTATCAATCAACGAGGCAGCGCGTGTTATCGATTCTTTCCGATCCGCGCCATAGGACATCAAGCCACCGTCTGCGACGTAGGGATCGCTTTCATAAATCGCTGGTAGGCGATGCTTATCAGCGTAGTCGAATACGCGCTTGCGATTAAGTATGGTGAGCGCATCGGATACCATGAGGATCGCATCTGGCGGATTGCGATCCATCGCGGTGAAAGCGTCTGCGAAGTCGTCAGGTTCGCCCACGCCCAGGGGCTGAACGATTATGCCGAGGGCTTTGGCTGCGTCTGCCGATGCCTGATACCGAAGCGTCATGCCGAGGTCTTTTTTGTTCCACAGCATTGCAACCTTGCGGATGCTCGGTGCAGCCTGCTTGAGCAGTCCAAGGCGCTTGGTACTCAGCGACATCGCATTGTCCGAAATGCCGGTCACATTTCCTCCTGGCCGCGCAAGACTATCAACGAGGCCGGTTGCAACCGGGTCGCCAGCGCCAAACGCGACCACGGTAGGAACGTCGTTGCCCTTCATCGCGGCTGCTGGCGGGTAACCGAAGGCAACCACCGCATCGATCTTATTTGCCGCAATGTCGCGCGCCATTTGCGGCAGCTGGTCAAGTTGCATGTCGGCACCGTAGGGCGTGTATTCCAGGTTTTGTCCAAGCTTGTAGCCACGCTCTGCCAGTGCCGGCAAAAGCATCGCAATGTTGGGGCTGTTTGTGAGAAACGAGCTGCCCGCCGAAAGCGACGCAAGATGAAAGGTCTTTGTAGTTGTCTGCGCAGCAACGTGCCGGGGCACCGTTATCATAGCGCCGGCAAGCAATTGAATGAGATCGCGGCGCCTCATGAGTTGCCTTCCCGCTAGGACCACATCGTATCACAGCCAAAGCTGTCTTGTTGCATCACAATAAAATCAACACCACCGATGTCACCTAAGGGGAAGCAGACATAAACGGCGTCTCCGCTCCGGGTCCGCTTTACCTCGAACAAATCGCTGCTTTTTAGCGCCGCAAAAACAACTCGTGGGGCTGACCGATTGCGCTCGTCTTATCACGAAGGTTCCCAGGGAGGCATCGTCGCGAAGTTGGACGTTAAATCAGAGGTCCTTACATAGCCGTCGGGGTTACCGTCTTCGTCGATGTCCACGCTGGACCAGGCACCGGATTGCACAAGGATTCTAAGATTGGCATTTCGAGGGACGCGGTTGTCGGATCTGCAATTTCGACGGTCGATCAAACCACCGCCTCCGCCGCTTTCCTGAAAGACTGGCGTTGTGCGGAACGCGAAGCGGCGTTGGTCAAAAATCTTCTGGTTCCGGCTCCTGTCGACTTCTCCCGCTCCCCACGCGCCGATGCTGGATACCCTAGGGTTCTGCAGGTTCGTATCAATGTCGAGGCCATTTGAGCATTGGCCGGATGCCCCGAACCAGCGACGGTCAACTTGGTTTTGAAAAAGATGCCATAATCCGCTGTTATAGAAATCGGGTGTTTCTTCGTGTGACCGCGATGCGGATATCCAATTATACGACACGAGTTTTTCATCGCGGAGGATACGGTTAACCAACCCGTTCCCGTATACCCCGATCGCATACCGGCTCCCGACCGTCTGACCGATAACACGGAAGTACTCGAGAACAGCATCTACGATGGAGCGATTTGGCGCCGGATCACCGTTGCGGTTTCGAATAAGTTGCCCGGATCCGTCGCATTTGCATTTGGTCAGATTGAAGTCGACTCCGAAATAGATTGCAGATCCTTCGGGCTGTCCGACCAACTTGGCCTGATCCAGCGCGGCCTTTGCATCAGCCGCTACTTCGGCTTTCGCCGAGCCAGTATCTTCTAATCCGCTTAGAAACTTCGCGGGAAGGTCATTTCGGTACTGGTAAAGGGAAACGATCGAAAGGCCATTCCTTATCAGTATGGTCGGCTCGCGGACCCCGTCTATGATATTGCCGTCGGACGCCATAATCTTCTCGCGTAGACCCAACTGGGTCTTTCTCGCGAAAAAGCGCACGACTACCTTCACGTTCTGGGCAGACAACTTCGAGGCGACCTTCGCAGCATTATTCGGGGTATCGATAATGGCAATACCCCCCGGATCGTTGGGTTGCCCGACCACCGAACTGCTCGGCACCAAAGCGCTGGCAAGCAGCCCTCCGGTGAACGTCCTTCTTGATACGATTGACATTGCCCCCCTTAAAGAGCACCTGCCTGATGCTCACCCCTTTTGCTGAGCTTTGATCTCGCTAAATTTGGATAGTGCTCGTTCAAATATATCATTGAACAGCCACATCGCATCCAGAATTTCGCGCATGGTCGCAGATGTTCTCGCTCTGTCAGCTTTTCCAAAGGCAAACACGCTGTTATTGCGCAAATATCCCATGATTCTCGGGTCAGAAATCTTGTAGTTAACCAAGTTGCCTGAATTGAGCGCGGATTTGGCCGGACTGGGAATGATTTGGATAAGCTCAAAAAATCTCATTTGATCGATCGGGTTTGGCAACGCTTTCATGATCGCCGGTATTCGCGGGAAAAGGTCCGCGTGCGCGTTCATGAGGCCGTCTCTTACAGCGGTCCAGTGATTGTATCGATGATCTGAATTCCCGACGCGCGCCTCTTCCTTGTCGTCGCGAGCGTTCAGTTTGGGATCAAGGGCTGCGATGGACTTCTTAATTGCTGCCCATTTCTTTTGACCATTTTTGTCCTCAGATACCCCTGTCTGAAAACTTCCTTTGTAAGAATTCGAGCGCGCATTACCTATGTTTTGAATGCCATCTGTCTCGGCAAAGAAGACGGCCAGACTGATGCGGCCTGCTACTTCGGCATATGCTGCATCGAGGCCCTTAATCCGCGCAATTGCGGTCCCCAGGTCGACAACGTCTCTAAATGGCGTATCGGATTTCTGCGCATTGGCGGGTGGCGCCTGCATGATGCCGAAAAGTTTCTTGTACTCGTCGATAAGCGGTTCATTGTCGGCATCGAAGTATGCCGGAGGAATTCCATATTTATTGGGCCTCCCGATTCTAGACGGCAGCACATCGGTGAGGTCTTTGTAAGCGCCCATCATGTTGATGCGAGCAAGATAGAGTGCTTGCCCCGGTAAGTCAGGCAGCTTTTGATTCGAATTGATCTGTGCGCGGCGCTCGCTCAAGATCGACCTGAAGTCCTGTACTGTTTTGTCGTAGGCATTGAGCGCATCCGACTGTGATTTTGTGAGTGCTGTGGGCTGACCCAGCGCGAGGGAAATGAAACTAATATTGCCCATGTTGACCACGAGCCCGAGCAGATATGCGAGGCCGCAAAATCCGATTGCCGCTAAGAAACGAGGATAATTCACAATATGCACAATCACCCCTACCGGTAAATAGAATCGGAAGACGAAAATTAATACTCCTCAGGCCTTAATCAAACCGTCGTTCCGTTACAACGCGCGAAACCAAGTTCGCTTATCCGAGCATCCATGGCGAGGCGGCCTTTGCACAAATGGTGGTTGATCTCGGTAACAAATGGAGCCTGAAGTCTTCACAATATGGCGTTGCGTTCACTTGCCGGCGAGAACAGTGACAATTCTGAACAAGCCGTACAACACAAGAACAACGCCGCCAATCTTGGCCCACATTCCCCAAGTTTCATGCCATTGCGCCCACTTTGCGGTCAGGGCTGCATCGCTGCTAACCGGTGGGCTGCGAAAGCCCAGGTAGCATGCGAAAAGCCCGAATGCGATGGTGACAAATCCGTCAATCGTTGAACCCCACATTATGACCCCCAATCTTTGCATGGAGAAAATCTTAGGAATTTTATTTAGCCAAGCTGTCGGACTCAACCGCTGGTTTGGTGTCTACCAAGTCTTGGCCGCAACCGCTGCCGGCGGGCCACTTGCGAGAATCAGGCAACGTAACGCTATACGAATTACCACAAAAGTCTCTGGTATTCCGCTTGGAGAAATTACCCTGCGATTTGAATAGACGAGAAGCTGCTGTGTCACGGTAGTTCGGCGGCCCAGCAAACACTCGCACTGGGGCAAGGTAATAGCAGGCGTGACGCGAGTGTACGTTCTATTACTTGCGGCACGCTTAACTGCGGCTCACGTTGCCACGTTTTTACGTTCAGGCGATCAAGGGACTCACACCCACCGCCGCACGCGCTCAATGTACCGGTCATACGTCGCCCCAAATTGGCGGCGCATCTTGGCTTCTTCAAAGGGGATATGAACCCAGTTGAGAATGACGAAGACCGCGATAGGCGCAATGAGCATTGGCCAAGCGCCGACCCAGACGGCAATGCCCAGAGTTACGGTAACGAGGCCGAGGTACATAGGATTGCGGCTAAACCGGTACGGGCCGTATGTCGCCAGTTTGCGGTTGGTAGGTGACGTTGGATTGACCTCAGTACCCTCACGGCGGAAGACGACGACTGCCCAGACCATCAGAAATAACGCAACCGCTACTAGGGAAATCCCGAGTGCCGCATTCAGCTGACCCAAGAACTTCGGCCAGCCGAGCGACCAGCTAATCGCCGCAGCCGCTAGAACACAGATTAGGGTCCAGATGGGTGGGGGAAGCTTCACCATGGTCAAGCGTATCGCAATTCCAGTAAGAGGTCTCTAAATTGTTTGTCAGACGCGCAACGTCATATCATCACGGTGGCAGGAAACGACGGCGAGTGTGCTGGCTTTTTGCCTATTACAGGCTATAGCGATGTCACGCTCTCAGTTTTTACCTTGGGACTTTCAGGGTTCGAATTACTTCCGCTTTACCCCTGAAAGCATACATTCGCCGCAGCGAGCGTCACGTCCGCTTTATGACACCGCAGCAAAGAGCGTCACTATTTGATCACCTCATCGGCGCGTCCACGCTAATTCAGCGGCAGCGAGACACATCTAACGGTCGGAGGTAGTATTCTTGCTTAACATATGAGAGCGAAGCTCACACACCATGAAACTCACGCTTAAGCACGCCTTTGCGATCATCATTCTGAGCTTTGCTGCACCAGCGGCCGCAGGGCCCTTAGAGGACGCTACTGCTGCGAACGAGAGAGGCGACTACGCGACCGCCCTGCGGCTTCTGCGCCCGCTGGCCTACCAAGGTAACGACCGCGCACAATTCAATCTCGGGGTCATGTACGACAAAGGCCGGGGCGTGCCGCAGAACGATGCCGAGGCGCTGAAGTGGTTTCGCAAGGCTGCCGAACAGGGCTACGCCATTGCCCAATACAATCTTGCGCTCATATACGGTAAAGGTCAGGGCGTGGCGCAAAACTATCTTGAGGCGGCGAAGTGGTTTCGCAAGGCTGCCGAACAAGGTGACCCCGACGCCCAATACAATCTTGGGGTCATGTACGTCGAAGGTCAGGGCGTCCCGCAAAACGATGTTGAGGCGGTGCAGTGGTTTCGCAGGGCTGCTGAACAAGACTATGCCGTTGCCCAGTACAATCTCGGGGTCATGTACGACAATGGCCGGGGCATGGCGCAGAACGAGGCTGAGGCGCTGAAGTGGTATCGCAAAGCTGCCGAACAAGGCTACGCCTTGGCCCAGAACAATCTTGGGCTCATGTATGATAACGGCAAGGCCTTACCGCAGGATTATGCCGAGGCTGTAAAGTGGTATCGCAAGGCCGCCGAGAAAGGCCTCGCCCCTGCTCAGCTCAATCTCGCTCGCATGTACGACAACGGCCAAGGCGTGCCGCAGGATTATGCCGAGGCCGTGCAGTGGGTTCGCAAGGCTGCCGAACAAGGCTACGCCTTGGCCCAGAATCATCTCGGAGTCAGGTACGAGCACGGCAAGGGACTGCCGCAGGACTATGCCAAGGCCGTGAGGTGGTTTCGCGGCGCCGCGGAACAAGGCAACGCCGATGCCCAGAACAATCTCGGCACTATGGTCGCTAGAGGTCAGGGCGTTCCCCAGGACTTAGTCAGCGCATACATGTGGTTCAATTTGGCAGCCATGGCAGGCAATCAACAGGCGGCAAATAACAGAGACGTTGCCGCACAGCACATGACCCAGGCCCAGATCGCCGAAGCGCAGAAGCTCGCACGCGAGTGGACAGCAAATAAGCCACGGTCTCAATAGACCGAAAATGTCAGGCGTCGTGCATTGCATTTCACGAATGGTTCAGACGCAGACATTGGTGACATGTCCGCACCATGTCTGGTTCTCCCCTGATTGCGACCGTAAAGGCAGACCAATAGACTCGATCTATAACTCGATCAATCAGAGCCCGCTGAAGAAACTGAGCAACATCGCTCGCCGCGCCGTCTCCCGCGTATCGCACGCTGAATGCATCATGTAGGACATCGAGCCGCGGATCTTGTCGTCATAGAAGCCGCAGGTCGTGTCTCGATAGGCGATCCAAGCACGCTGCATTGCGTGGGCCTTGCCTGTCTGTTCACTGTCAAGTTCGTCGAGCAAGCTTTTGTAGTTCTCGTTGAGTAGAGTGTCCCAAATCACCCCTTCGATCCGATAGCAGTCGGCCATGACTGCACCGGCGGCGGTGCCAGGTGAGCCCATGCACGGGTCGGCGACCAGCTTGAACAAGCATTGCTGTTCGCCTGCGTCCACATCGTCCTTGTTCTTTGTCACGCAATCGCGGATGGCCGCGATTTCCCGCGCTGTCGGCTTGCGAGACTGGGCGTCGGCCGGCAGCGTCATCATGACCACGACCAGAGCCGCAAGACCAGACAAAGCAATGCGCCCGACCATGGCTCCATCTGTGATAAACTTGCGCCCCTTCATTCGATCAGTTCGTCGGCGATCGCGCCACCGTTTCCCGGGTGAGGCGACGCATGTCTGCAACGTTGTCTGCGGCATACTGATAATTGATCCATACATTGCGACCATCCGTCCAGCCGAATTGTCGGATCTGAGACCCGCCCACGTCCACTTTTGGTCATAAGCCGATATAACCAGCGTGTCCGCTATAGGTCCGCTCTGGCTTATTTGGAGTTTTTAACTCTGGACGAATTGCAAAAAAACGCCGTAAATATCGGGCCAGAATATTGGCCGTTTTGGGCGGGAGCCGCCCTATGGATAGCGCTGCCAGAGATACAGCACCTGCCCAGCGGCCGCGCGCGCGCCGGCGTCCACCATTCGAATGCATTGCGTTAACGCTGCAAGGCGGTGGCGCGCTTGGCGCCTATCAGGCGGGTGTTTATCAGGCGCTTGACGAAGCTGGCATCCGTCCCGATTGGGTTGCCGGCATTTCGATAGGTGCGATCAATGCTGCGATCATAGTTGGCAATCGACCAGAGGCTCGTGTCGCTCGACTGCGTGAATTCTGGACAACGGTGAGTGCCAATCCGATTTGGGGCGGGTTGGCCGACTATAGTGGACGTCTCGCCGAAGGGCTTACCGCGCGCCGCGCCGTCAATCAGGCGAGCGCACAGACGGCCATCATGGCTGGGGCGCCGGGATTCTTCGCGCCGCGGCTGCCGCCGCCGTTTCTCGCCACGCCAGGCGGCGCCGCCGCCACCAGCTGGTACGACACTGCGGCATTGCGTCATACCCTTGAGCGCCTTGTCGATTTCGATCTCGTCAATGCTGGCGCGCTGCGGCTCAGCGTCGGTGCCGTCAACGTCAGGAGCGGAAACTTCGTCTATTTCGATAGCACGACGCACAAACTCGGCCCGGCCCATGTCATGGCGAGTGGCGCGTTGCCTCCGGGCTTTCCCGCAATCGAGATCGACGGCGAGTATTACTGGGACGGCGGCACTGTCTCTAACACGCCGCTGCAATGGGTGCTGCAATTCGGACCACGGCAGGACACGCTGGTCTTTCAAGTCGATTTGTGGAATGCGCGCGGCTCCTTGCCGCGAAATGTCGTCGATGTCGAGACGCGACGTAAGGAGATTCTCTATTCGAGCCGCACGCGCGAAAATGTCGATCGCTTCGTCGAGATGCAGCGATTGCGGCACGCGGTCGCCAAGGTCGGCGAAAAGCTGCCAAAAGAGGTGCGCGATACTCCTGAGGCTCAAACCCTGCGCCGCTTCGCGGATTACAAGGTCTACAACATCGTCCACCTGATCTACCGCTCTTTCCGCTACGAAGACTGCGCCAAGGACTATGCCTTCTCGCGGCTCTCCATGGAGGATCATTGGCGCTCCGGCTATGACGACGCCGTCCGCACGCTCGATCACCCCGGCGCGCTGGAACGGCCCACCAACGGCGATGGTGTCGCCACTTTCGACGCCACTGCGCCGGCAAGTGGCGAGCGCCGATTGAACGAAAGGAAGCGGCCATGAAGGAAGGCCTTCGCCCGCGCGTTTGAAACCGCAAACGCGTTCGCACGCCCAGCGCGGCGAGGTCTAACACCGATGAGTTCCAATTCAGACGACGAGGTGTTCCAACCTAGTGATGTTCCTTCAGCTATTGGAACATGTTCAGTCGTCGAGAGGCGAGCGAGCACCAAGATATATTTGCCGATCAACCGGCCGGATATTGCTAAATACGTTGGATTGTCGCTCGCTGCGGTGAGTAGAGGGTTTCAAACCTTGGTGGGGCGTTCCCCAATAAACGCGCATCCTAATGGGGTCTGGGCAGTATCGGATCGTCAAACACATCGGCTTGTTCGTTCCGTTCGGCATATTCAGCGAGCAATAAATAGCATCTAGCTAATTGTTCCCACTCAGCCGCCAAGTTGATGTCCGCTTGCCGAGCACGATCACGTACTCGCTCAGCCAAATATCGGTATTCCTGCGCGCGCGTCATTCCCGGTGTCTCCGCCTTCTTGTTGTTTTGGCGAAACGACGCGGCAGCAAATACGTTCCCCCCAACTTGGGAACTCGAACGAAAATTTAAGCCATGCCTCAGCGACTCCGAATTTCACGAGTGAATGCGGAACTGACTGGGTGAGTTGCATGTTCCAGTAAGATGATCGAATCGATCATGTGTATTGGCATCGGTCTTCTGGGTGGCTGCCTCATCGGGGTGGCCGTCGTGCCCCTCGTCCACAACCGCGCGGTGCGGCTCACCGTCAGGCGGCTAGAGGGCGCCCTTCCGCAATCATTTGAAGAGATACAAGCCGATAAAGATCTGTTGCGCGCAGAATTTGCGATGTCAGCGCGACGCCTCGAAATAATCATCGAACAGCTTAACAACAAAGCCGCAGGCCAACTCGTGCAATTGAGCAAGAAAAGTGACTTTATCAACCTGCTCAAGATCGAGCGTGAGGGGCTGAAGGTTGAGCTTGTTGACCTCAGGGCACAAGTTGCGGCGCTCAAAAAGCAGCTTAACGCACCGCGCAAGGGCGCCGCGCCTCATGTCCATGTTGGCGCTCTCCTGCGCCAATGGATGCCTCATCGACTCCACCACTGAACGATCAGGCTTAGGCTGCGGTACTCTCCTGAATCTTTTGAATCCTCTTTGGTGGAGGTAGCGATGCCGGCTCATCAAATACGGATTTGATGAGCGAATTTTCCGACAGATATTTATGATATTGCGCTACCACTACTTTTGCCTCGTTTAGGGTTGCGAGCCTCCATTGGATCTCGAGATTTTCGTTTCCGGTAATGCTCTCGACAATCCGACGTTCTTCGACGATCAACTTGAATTCGCTTGGCTGATCGGAATCTTCGAGGTTGCCATAGAAGCGGGTGGCGAAATCGATGCGTCCGGTAGGGACCCAGTCCCGCTTCACCACACCTTGGGAGGGTAACTTTTTCCAGCGCTGCCAAGCTTCCGGGGTGGTCATGTATGTCAGCAAGTGAGCCATCGCTTTGTCCTTTCCCTGCTACGAAACGGTACGGATTCGGATGCGCACGGAATTTCACCAACTTT
>Ga0207764_100114_pt1 | contig 12543 bp, 21 predicted proteins | sample LuqExpMetageno52_FD_187810 | JGI IMG/M metagenome (GOLD analysis project Ga0207764, IMG submission 187810) | Tropical forest soil microbial communities from Luquillo Experimental Forest, Puerto Rico - Sample 52 (SPAdes) | ecosystem: Environmental > Terrestrial > Soil > Tropical forest ...
TTGGCGTCGCGTGCGAGCCGTAATTGCCTCAGCTCTCGGGTCCGGTCGCGCACCGCCTGCTGGGCCCCATAATAATCTATAGTTGCTTTTGGAGCGTCAGCTTTTTGCCGCTCGCGCACTTTGAAGAGCCGCTCAGCGCGGGCGCGTTCTGTTTCGTGTGGGGGCATGCTGATCAAACTCACGGGGCTTCTCTGGCGTAAGTGGGCATTGATTGATCCTGATACAAGAGGTCCCCTAATATTGGCGCTGCACAATGGGCCTGAGGGCAATGGGCTACAACGCCAGAAACGACGAAATCCGCGATAACGTCACGCGCATGCGGCGCGAGTGGGAAGCGCAGCGGGACGCGCTCGCGACTGTCCGTCGATTTAATCCAAGGCTTTCGGCAAAAGGCTACTCGTGGTTCTGCCGTTATCGATGGATTGGTGACGGTAAAAACCTGCAACGGAAGCAAGATAACTCAACTCGGCGGCCTAAGCCCGGAAGGCCTCGCGCGAATACTAATGTGGGAATTGGTAGTCGAGGAGCAGGACGTGGCGTGAGTCGCGTGCTGCGTTGGTGGCGGATTGTCCATGATCTTGCCGACCACAACCGAGACGTCGGCGCCAGCAGAGGTAAGATTAAGACTGTACACACGATGTAGCCATCCATCATGGCCGCAATCAAAATTTTGCCGCACCAAGCTGTGCGAGGGTGATCCCTCGAGCGATATTCGTCTGACTAATTGCACTTTCGGATTCGAAAGAAATCTGGTGCCGGTCCTGTCAAATCCGCCGCCGCCACCCCATATTGAGCGGGCTGTTTCAATGCGTTTGTCTTGTAGCGATCTGGAGAGTGGAATGGATAAATTTGATTACGACGCGCCGGCTGAATTGTATCCTGGACGCAATCGCAAAAGCATCAAAAAAGTTGGCTATCGTCGCTTCGAGACGGCAGCCGATGCCATTCGGTTTGCGGTTGAGGAACTTCCGGCGCTCCTACTACTTGGCGCCTTCATCGAGATCGACGAACGGCGCTTCGGTTGCAAAGATATTCAGGCGCTCTACGAGAGCGAGCGATATCCACTCAAAAAGCTTATGAACTAACTAATAGCTCTTGTCCGAGCTTCGCGGAATGACACTAGGCGGCGCTGCGTCTCATCCCACAACACAAGCCGTACACAGCGAAAGCTTCCGAGCAGTGTCACACGCCCGACGTTGCGGAGCTCCGGGTAGTCGCGTAACACATGAGGTAGGCGGTAACAGGGAATACGACTGCAACGCTTGGCCTTGACGTGCCGTTGCATCTCCAACAGCTCGCCGACGAGGTTATTGAATAGCGATCTCTTTTGCTGCGCTGCATGAGCCCGCCTTTGGCACTTCGCGACATTCCGCTGGTACGCAGCAATTAGGTCGCTTTCGAGAGATTGTGTTGAAAAAGTCCGAGCGCCGAGGCACTCAAAAATTTTTAGCCTCGCAGGCGCGTTTTTGAAATGCGAACGTGAGGGACCTCATTTTCTGCGGTCGAACGAGCGTAGCGAGTTCTAATTTGATTTACGGTAGCCAATTTCAGTCATCAAGGACGTGGATGTGATTTTGACAGTTTTACGCCCGGTTCGACTTTCGACTTTTTCAGCACAATCGACCCAAAGCGGACGTTAGGCTCGAAGCTTCAGTCTGGTAGTTTGATTATAGGATGGCCGGTCTAAGCCTCGAGGAAGGCAATGAGGCGGCGCGATCTCATCAAAGTTATTGCTGGCTTAGGAGCCGCTTGGCCCTTCTTGGCGCGTGCGCAGCAGGTGCCGAAGATCGGATTACTTTGGCACGCCGGAAGTGAAATGGAGGAAGCGGTTAATCTGGGTGCGGTCCGGCGGGGTTTTAAAGATCTCGGCTATGTCGAGGGTCAAAACATAAAATTGATAAATACTTTTGCCGCTGAGCAGTATGAACGTTTCAATGCCAACGCTGCTGAGCTCGTCGCTCTTCCGGTGGACGTTTTGGTCGCTGTAACAACGCCCGCAGCCCTTGCAGCCCAACGCGCAACCAAGACCATTCCTATTGTTTTCGTGGGCGCCATCGATCCCATTGAATTGAAACTCGTTGGGAGCATAGCACGACCGGGCGGGAACATTACTGGAATAACAAATCTAGCCATTGATCTGACCGCCAAGCGGCTGGAGGTGCTGAAGGAAGTTGTCCCTAGTGCGGTGCGTGTGGGACAACTCGTAAATTCAAGCAACCCAGCAAATGCTCGTCGCTTTATTGCGGAGAGCCAGGCCGCGGCGGCTAAACTAAAATTGACCGTTCAGCCGATTGAAGTCGGCACACCTGACGACCTTGAGCGCGTGTTCGCGACGATTGACCACCAAATCGACGCGGTGTCCGTACCAAATGATGGCATGTTCTACAATGAACGACAGCGCATTGCCGAATTGGCATTAGCACATCAAGTGCCATTGATGATCGCATGGAAAGAAGCGGTAGAGGTTGGGGCGCTGATCGCCTATGGGCCATCGTCAACTAAAATTTACGGTCGTGTCCCGTATTATATCGATAAAATCCTTAAGGGTGCGAAGCCCGCTGATCTTTCGGTGGAATTGCCTAGAAGAAAGCTTCTGCATTTAAGCGCGTAGTTGTTTTTGCTCACAAGCAAACTAAGCCCGGAGCAATGCCCCGGGGTTTTCGTTTTGTCAGGCCGGGTTTTTTGCGATTTAGTGGATACGGAATTGATCAATGAACCGCGCTATCCGACTCTCCGGTGTGTAACATGCCGATTGGGTCACCAATCGATGTTGACCGTCACATTCCACTGGCGATACATCTAAATCGTAGCCTTTGGCGGCCATACAACCGATTATGTATCGGCTTCTAGGATCATCCGCATCGATAGCTTGGTATGTTTGGTAAAACTGGTCTGCTTCGGTCTGATAAGCAGCTAAATCGTTGGCTTGATCTGGCAAGCAACCAGCCAAGGCAAACGCCACCAACAAAACAAACGCTCGCCTTCTCACATTAGTGCTGTATCCAACAGCCAGATCCCGCAAGCGATCAAACTAACCACTGCAAGAGTCGCAACAGTCCCATAATAGACTAGTTCGCCACTGGCCTGGTCGATGAGTTGGCGAGCCGTATCCCGTCGCCCGGGCAGATCGGGACTACTAATTTTAAGCTCTGTCATGGCTCGGAATCTTCCGTCTCCAACAAAAGAAACCGACTCATGATCAGTCCGTTAGCTCATTCTTCACGCACGACTCCCTACTGACGGCGCGGTGTAATTCACTCGCGGCGCGCTCTCTCGCAGCAGAACTCGTCTGATCGCGGTGACGTTTTTCAACAGTATCGTCACGCATAAATAGGAGGCGCGAGCGCCCTGATTGACTTGCTTCGTGCGCAAAACCGGTTGGGCACCTGCGGCGGAACCGACGGGTTAAGTGGGACACGGCGATTCGTTTGATCTGCCATCCCATTTCGATCACGATGCATTTGAGTGTACTCACGACGCCGCAGGCGGCTTCCCGGAAGGGGGCGCCCGCGGTGATTTCCTCCACTCGCTGATGCGGCCGGAGGCAGCTCGCCGACGCGTTGTAACGCGGCCTTGGGCCCCCTATAACCCCTCCCAACATAGGGCTGCCGGACGATCCAAGCCTCGGCGCCGGGAAAACATTCAATGACATGGAGTAATCAGGGCGGCGGGGGCGGTGGTCCTCGGGGCTCGGGCGGCAAGCGCCCCTGGGGCTCCGGACCGCAGTCGTCGGGACCGAGGCCGCCGGATCTCGAGGAAATCCTCCGCCACGGCCAGGAAAAGTTGCGGCGCGTGCTGCCGGGCGGCAATCTCGGCGGCAAAGGTTTCGCGCTGCTCGGTCTGGCGGCCATCGCGTTGTGGGGTTTCTCCGGCTTCTTCCGGGTCGAGCCGGACGAGCTCGGCGTGGTGCTGCGCTTCGGCCAAAGCGTGCGCGAGGTGCAGCCCGGGTTGAATTATCATTTGCCCTACCCGATCGAGTCCGTGCTCACACCCAAGGCGCTGCGCGTCAACAAGATCGACATCGGCATGCGCCAGGTCGAGGACGGCGGCCGCTCCGCCTCGCGCGAAGTGCCGGAGGAGAGCCTGATGCTGACCGGCGACGAGAACATCGTCGACATCAATTTCTCGGTGCTGTGGAAGGTGAAGCCGACCGGCGTCGCCGAGTATCTGTTCAACATCCAGAATCCGGAAGGCACCGTGAAGGCGGTAGCCGAGAGCGCCATGCGCGAAGTGGTCGGCCATTCCCAGATCCAGCCGATCCTCACCGGAGCGCGGCAGACGGTTGAGAGTGCCGTGCTGGAACTGATGCAGAGGACGCTCGACCATTACGGCGCCGGCATTCTGGTGCAGCAGGTGCAATTGCAGAAGGTCGATCCGCCGGCGCAGGTGATCGACGCCTTCCGCGACGTGCAGGCCGCGCGCGCCGATCTCGAGCGCCTACAGAACGAGGCGCAGACTTACGCCAACCGCGTGGTGCCGGAAGCGCGCGGCAAGGTGGCGCAGATCACGCAAGCCGCGGAAGCCTACAAGTCGCAGACCGTGGCGGAAGCCACCGGCCAGACCTCGCGCTTCCTGAAGATTTACGAGCAGTACAAGAAAGCGCCCGATGTCACCCGCGAGCGCATGTATCTGGAAACCATGGAGCGCGTGCTGGGCGGCTCCAACAAGATCATCGTGGATACCAATCAGGGCGCCCAGAGCGTGGTGCCTTATCTGCCGCTCGGAGAACTCGGGGCCCCGCGCAGCCAGTCGACGACGGGAGACCAGCGATGAAACTCAATGTCATCTGCGGCGTCTTCGCCGTACTCGCCGTGCTTCAAATCGACGGATGACGTGGGCGTCCGCTGCTCTCGCATTGATTTCCAATTGGAGCCAAAAGAGCGACAGGCTTTAGAGTTACGCGAGGCGTTGGTGGCTGCTGGGCCCAAGAGACGCAACTGGTCGCATTACAATGCGTTTCACAAGCTTGAGACGTCTTGATTTCATGCGCCTTTCCTCGAGATATAATGGCTCAACTGGTCGCATAATGCAGAATGAGACCAATAAGATAACGCTACAGGAGCTTTAGGACGGGTCGAAACTGAACGGGCGGTCCCCGAACTTCGACGAGCGCCACTCTGCATCTTCAAAGCCGATTCCTACGCGCCGCGCGAGCCCTTTGGTTCTGGGACCTCGAATTTCACGAGTGGCATGGCAGCGATGGGCCGCAGCATGGCAACGTCGCGACTCTAGAAGCGGCAAAACAGGCGTTCCGCGCCGCGTGGGATCGCAGGCCAACACATAAAGAACGAGACCGCTGAACCTGGGGACGGGTTGGCGGTCTCGCACAGTTCTAGATAAGGGACGGGGGAATTCGGGGAGGGCTGTGCCCTTATCCAGTATCCCTTATTTACAGCCGAAGACGCTCAGTCTGGCTACTGTACTTAGGGGCAATGCCGCTAGTGTTTCGGATCATTCCCTATTCCCCTTAGGACAATAGCGGCGCAACCGATTCGAGGCTTAGGTGCGGCTGATGAGGGGCGTCGACGCCCCTTCGGGGGCGGTCCTGGTGCAAACCGCTGACGCTTCGGTTGGGGCCGCCTTTTCTTTCATACGCGGGAGGTGAACATGGCAATGGTAAAAAGTGACCAACCGTTTGCGGGCTTCACGGACATGATGACGCAAGGTTTTGAGCAATCTCGCAAGGCAATGGAGAAATATGCTGAGTTGTTCGAGAAAGGCATGAAAGCCTCTCCATTGCTCGATGCCGATCTAAACAAGAAACTGAAGGACTACATCGACAAGAATATTGCCGCTGCGAACGAGTTCGTGCGGAAGCTATCCGAGGCCAAGGATGTCCAGTCCTTCTGGCAGGTTCAGACCGACTTCATGCAAACGCAATGGAAGACGTTCGGTGAACAGATGAAGGACCTTGGCGAGACAGTAACGAAAAGTATGACGGGTGCATTCAAGAATATTGCTGCTTGATCTTGCATCCAGCAAGTTAATGGCGGTTTTGTAAGATCAGCCAATGTCTCGGGGTTTTTGTTTGCTGCTGATGCGAGTAGAGGTTCGGCGCGGGTCATGCTAGCTCCGACACGTCTCGCCTCGTTGCCCGCTCGACGAAGTCGCGCGCGCTCTTGGAAAGCTGCCTGCCTTCGTCGCGAGACGCCGCCGCCTTCAAGGCGACGTCCTCGGCGACGGTCGCGCTCTTGCTCGGCGCTGTGTGCACGCCGTGGCGGACCTCGACCTTGACCGTGGCGTGGTAGTCGTCGGCCTGCTTCTTGCGCGCGAAGGTGCGGATGTGCCGGTCACCCTCGCGGTCGGCGTAGTCGACGATCCAGGCGGTCTGCTTTGCGCCCTTCGCCGTCGTCCACATGCGCTTGCGGACGGACATGTCGAACTCTCCTCGCTCTACCCCTTCGCCAACATCTTCAGGAACCAGCTCGGCAAGTTGCCCATCAGCTGCGGGTTCACACCTCCCACGCGGTGAGGCTTGTCGTAACCACCGAACGAGAGGCACAAGACGCCGACCGCGCTGCCGTTCTCTGAGACGATTGGCGATCCCGCCATACCGCCGACGATGTCCTCCGCGGCGTCGGAGACAACCATGCTGTCGCCGTAGTGCTGCACCGTACACGGGAACCAGCGGTCGCTGAGCGACAACAAGAAGGCCCGGCACTCCCGCATGTCTTCGACCGCCTCACGCGGCGGCTCGGCGACCACGAGCGGGATCGCGGCGGCGACCAGCTCCTCGTAGGCCTCGGCCTCATCGTCGGGCTCCAGGTCGTCCGGCATGCCGAGCACGGTGAGGTCGGAGATTGGATCAACGAACAGGCACAGACACGAAACCGACGGCTCGCCTCCGAGCGGAGCTAGCAGCCTGCGGTAGGTGAGCTCCTCAAGCCGCGAGAAGCCGTAAGGCTGCGGCATGCGTGGCAAGCAGTGGGCCGCCGTCACGACGTACCGCTCGTTGCCCCTGCCCTCGACGACGAAGCCGCGACCACCTTCTCCCACCCTGACGACGGCTCGCTTGGCCTTGTCGCCGGGCGCGAGGATCGCCGCACTGTTTGCCTTAATGGCGCTCATGGGTTCTTCTTCATCACCGACGAGCGGATGAACTTCGCCCGATACCGCATGATCTCGTCGAACGAAGCCTTCCCGACGCCCGGGATCTTCTTGAGGTCGGCAGGTTTCATGAAAAGCAGGCGCTCGGGCGCGTCTATCGAGCAATCCATCAGCGCCCTGATCGTGCGCTCGCTGAAGCCTCTGTTTCGAAATGGCGCGGGCTCCGCGACTGCGAGGGCTGACGTTTTGGCCGCTTGTCGAGCTGCCAGCTTTTGTTCTTCGGTCCGCCATGAGTTTACTCTGTCAGCAAGATTGTAAGCAGTCTTCCGATAGCCGCGCTGCTTCTTTGCAAACATCACGTTGACCAAGGCTTGATGGTGCGGTTGCAACTCTTCGTCCGGCAACAGCGCCGCCACCTTGCGCAAGTCGTGGCTGGCATAGAGCTTGCCGTTGACGGTGATCGTAGGGCGACGACCGGTCCTCCTGATCACCTTCAGCGCTTCAAGGAGTACATCCAACAAACCGCGAAGATCGGTTCCGGTGAACTGCAAAGCTGTTTCACTCATTCCGCCAATACCTCCCAATCCTGCATCACCTTAAGCTCGCGCCCGAGCTTTTCGGGGTCCACGTGCATCTCGGTGACGTAGTTTCGGGCGCAGTTGAGCACGTAATAGTCGCCGTATTCGGCTCGCCAGCGCTCGCCACGGATGGCCTTCAGCACCTCATCGTGTTCGCGCAGTTTGCGGTTGATGCGCTGGATCAGCGCCCGCATGGTGATCGGCACTTTCTGGCGCTGTGTCATGAAGGTTTGCCCTGTTGCGAGTCTTCCTCTGGGATTTCCTTCGCAAAAGCTTCGGCCATTGGCTGCTTGTCAGCGCAATTCTCTGCCAACAAGCGGTAGAAGTGCGCCTCAACATCAAAGATGTTCTGACCCTTTTTGCGCACCGCCTCGGCGATGATCTGTTGGTAATGCAGGTTAGCGCTCTGGTTAACATAACCGACTGAGGTCTGTCCTTTCCCCATATCCTTATCTCCAGCTTGAGCATTTGTGCTTCCGAGCATATCAGCCGATGAGCAGGAAAGCAGGACACCCGCCGCCTTATCACACGGCCCATCGATGGCTTGGACTAAGGTCTCGCCCGCCATGTGACCTAGTTCACAGCGCTTACTGCAAAGCCCCTTTAAGGCTCGCCCAAAACAACAACGCGGTGAGCGATGATCTACAGAGTCAGAACCAACAAAAAATATCCTTTCAAGCAAATGCAGCCAGGAGAGACGTTCAAACTAAACGACGAGGATGTCCGCAGCGCGCAGAAGATGGCGTGGTACTACAGAACCCGTTGCAAGCGGCCCATTAGGATCATCATTGCAAAGAGCGATGACGGCTTTCACTGTCACCGGATCGACTGAGCCAGCGTGAGCTCACTCTCTTCAGCTGTTCGCTCGAACGTCTCAATGACGCTCCTGATGCGGTAGGTATTCCGGCCTTCGATCTCGACTGGCAACGTGCTGACGATCTTGTACGTGCCTCGCGCGGCGCTGTGTTTGATCGGTGGTTTGTAATAGACGTATTGCCCCACCGAGTACTTGTGACTCATGTTCGCCCCCTCCTGCGGTCCAGTAGATACCTTCTAAGCACGCCCAGGAAGACGCCTCCGCGCAGTTTCCCCAGTTCGGCGACCTATTCGCGGCTAGATGGACGAGCTCAAGAAAAAGGCGGAGGCACCGCCAATGACGCGAGCGCAGGAATACCGATATTTGGCTGAGCGAGTACGTGATCGTGCGCGGCAAGCGGACATCAACTTGGCGGCTGAGTGGGAACAATTAGCCAGATGCTATTTATTGCTCGCTGAACAAGCCGAACGGAACGAGCAAGCCGATATTTTGACGATCCGATATTGCCCAAGCCCCATTAGGAAACTGCGTCTAGTAGGAAACGCCCGAAAGAGGCGTAGCGAGGAACTGGCATTCAAGTTACCGAAGTCAAAGTTCCCGAAGCTTTCGGAAGACACCACATGCGATCGATTATCAGAGCCGCAACACAGTACCTACACAATAGTAGGCTTTGCTCGCGCTCGCTCGATCTCGCGCATGTCCCCATGGTGTACAGTGGCCACATGACCATTGTCCCAGGCGATCGTGACTGCATCCCAACTCATTTCGGTGATAATGCCGCCGTCATTGGCATCGCCTCGCCAATAAACGCGGTTGCCTTTCTTGAGGCCTTTAGATTCGGCGGCCTTCATCGACATCTCCTCATTGTGCCTTCTCATCGTCAGATGAGCTTTTAATCTCTACTGTGCGTTCGGCTTTGCGTTGCGCAGATCTTTCCTCTCTCTTCCTCTGTTTTTGTTCGCTCCGTGCCTGCGCTGCACGTCTGCGATCGGCGCGTTGCAGACCGTAATTCGGTTTGTAAGCCATGTAGTTTCCTTTCGGAATTGAACACTTTGCAAACCAGCTAGCTGCCGGGTCGTGGAAACGCTTTCGCACCGAACGGCCGCCCCCACCCAGGAGTGCCACCTTCATCATCCCACCTGTCAACCACAGGCTCTACGCGTTAAACTGCCTTAAGAAGTAGAAGGAAGTGTTTATGTTCCAGACGGTATCGCGGCTCCTTCCGGAGGTTCCGCTGATTCTGGTAACCGCCGTCGCTACGCATTTGGTCATGTCATTTTCGCAGACGCTGATGCATTACAAGCTCGGCCACCGTCCAATGGGTGGCAAATTTTTCCGTAATCATATCAATTTTCATCACACTTACTATTCCAAAGATCATCTCGTCTCACGGACGTACCTCGGAGAAAAAGGCAACAACACGCCCTTCTTCTTTATCCCCGTGTTTTTAGTCGGAGGGTGCGCTTATTTCATATTGCCGCCAACTCTTTTTGTGGTGATGGTAATCGCAAGTGCGTCGTCGTTTTACGCGCACGTCTTTTTCGACAAGGAATATCACGTAGAGGGATCGCGGCTTCAAACGTTTGCGTGGTTTAGACGCCGGCAGGAGCTGCACTTTGTTCATCACCGGCACGCGAATAGCAATTTTGGTGTCATTCACTTCTTCTGGGATAAGATACTCGGTACCTACCGACGGCCGGATGCCAGTACATAAAATCAGACGCCTGTAAAGCGATTACAACATCCATCGCACGCAGATTGTTGCGCTCGCGGCGCGACATGCGCTGCCGGTAATGTACGTGTACCTTCCAAAGTTTCCATCCGGTCTGGATTCGCATGATAGGGCAGAATCATCGCAGTCAGGTTTTATGCCCGCTGTGCCGACTAACACATGAGTGGTTCGCCAAAGACGCCTGGATCTGTGACCCCTTAGTCTGCGATCCCAACAGCGGCCATTGTGCTTGCGAGCAAGGAATTGCTGCCTAAAGCTGGTTACGGCTGGTAAGCGCACAGATAGACCTGCTTTTTCTTGAGTGGCGTACCAATCTCGTTCAGTCCGCCGGCGCGAGTTCGCTCTCGTCTGCCGTTCGCTCGAACGTCTCGACAGCACTCTTGATACGATAGGTTAGACGACCTTCGCTCTCGACCGGCAGCCTCGCGAGGATCTTGTACGGGAGGGCGCAGCGCCGTGTCGGACTGGCGGACTAAAATAGACGTCCTGGCGGACCCCCGTACTTGTGTCCCATGTCCGCCCCCCGAGAACGGCGCGATGATCCTCAAGTCCGAAACTTACTATTTTCACCGGCTCGACCTCACGCGTCAGGCCGGATTCATCGTCACGATTTACGACGAGCAAGGCCTCCGGCTTGCCAGCACGCCGCCACTGCCGACGCCTTCGCAGGCGTTCGAGGAAGCACGCAAGATCGTGGACAACAAAATCGAAGGGCCGAAGAAGCTTAAAATCCCTCCGAGCATAATGCCGCCATGAGTGGACTGCTTGCCTAGATTAAATCGCGCAGTTGATTGCAAAGTTGCTTCGCAGCCTTCTTGTCCATTTGGATAATCAATCTGTGCCCCTCCGGCGTCTGCGGAAGATAGGGAGTTATTCGGGGCTCAGTTTCCCCGGTGATTTCTATCCGTGGTGGTCGTTCCAATAATTTGGCATCCCAGCCAACAATGGTGTCAACGATTTCCGTTTCTGCAGAGGTCAAATTCAGACGCTGCCGCATTTATGGTTCCCTCCCTGTCTGTATCGAAAACCTCATCCGCATTGATTAGCCGAGGGAATCGCCTGACGTCGGCGGATCATGTTGTGGCTGTTCTGCTTCATCCTGGCTGCTTTGACCTCGCCGTTTAAGTCGAAGATCCGGCTTGAGGCGGAAAATGCCGTCCTCCGACATCGTGTTGCAGCGTCAATTGCGCGGCCGAATTTCGCTAATGAACCATGATCGATGGTTTTTCGTTCAGCTGTATCGTTGGTTTCCGTCTATCAGGAGCGTTCTGACAATCATTCATCTCGAGACGCTGGTGCGTTGGCATCGAGCGGGCTTTCGCCGCTACTGGCGGTGGAAGTCGAGCTCGCGGGGAGGGCGGCCGCAGATCGGGGCAGAGCTGCGCGCTTTGATCCGACGAATGAGCATCGAGAACCCGATTTGGGGTGCACCGCGTATTCATGGCGAGTTGCTCAAGCTCGGCTTTGCGGTCGCACAGTCGACGGTGGCCAAATACATGGTCAAGCGATTGGGGCCGTCAAGCCAGGGATAGAGTTGGTCTGGATTAACGTGACACAAAACCCGACCGCAGATTGGATTGCACGTCAGCTCACCGAGGCATTCCCCTGGGATGAGGCGCCACACTACCTCATCCGCGATAACGATCACGTCTATGGCGACGTCGCCCAGCGCCGAATTCGTGCTATGGGGATCCGGGACAAGCCTATAGCGCCGGCTGCGCCTTGGCAGAATAGCTTTGCCGAACGGCTGATCGGATCGATCCGGCGTGAGTGTCTCGATCACCTCGTCTGGAGCGAGGTTCACCTGCGACGGATCCTGCAAAGTTATGCCGAATATTACAACAAGATCAGGACACACCGGTCGCTAGACAAAGCCCGCCCATCGCCCCGTTCAGCGGATCGGCAACATTGCGTCACACGCTATCTTCGGCGGGCTTCATCACCATTATGTGCGGATTTAGTTTTCGGCACACACACCCCGTCAGACGCGCGAGGCAAAAAGGGCCACACGGCGACCTCGACACGAAGGCGGGTCACTCTTATGTTCGTTATCCATCTCCGGCGCACCTATTGTTGACATACAGGTAAGATTGGCGTGTCCGGAGAGTTGCCCAAAGAACGGCGACGTACCCAAGTCTCCGTCTCCTTCATTGGCAGCCATGGTGCTTATCGGTAGGGTGTTCAATTATCTACGTTGGTTCGTGCCCTGGGTTCCGTCGGCATCCTAAATTGTGCATATCCGTGTGCCAGTGGCCCCGAGCGGCTTGGCTGTCGGGCCGATCAACCGCTCGATCGAAAAGGAGCGCGCCACGTGCAGGTTTTCGTCCGTGACAACAATGTCGACCAAGCCCTCAAGGCGCTGAAGAAAA
>Ga0207764_100123_pt1 | contig 11994 bp, 16 predicted proteins | sample LuqExpMetageno52_FD_187810 | JGI IMG/M metagenome (GOLD analysis project Ga0207764, IMG submission 187810) | Tropical forest soil microbial communities from Luquillo Experimental Forest, Puerto Rico - Sample 52 (SPAdes) | ecosystem: Environmental > Terrestrial > Soil > Tropical forest ...
CGGGCGAAATGCCACAGGAAGGCGAGCAAACTCGGCGGCGGGCGGGTCGATACCGTGATCGGCGAGCGAGATCGCCGCCTCCGCCCAATTCACTGGGCTGAGGATCACGCGGGGCGTTTGCATTTCATCGGCGCCGGCTGCGTTGGCAGAAAGCATCGCAGCGGCGGCAAAGACCGCCAACCTCAATCCACGCCCCTTACTGCCCTTTACGTGCCGCAAGACTAACGGCATAGGACTGCGGCATACAAGAGCCGGAGGGGTGCGGATGACGGTGCGACAGAGTCAGCAGGTGGCGGCGGCAAGAGCGGACCGCGCGGCGGAACTCATCGAGAGCGGTGGCACGGCGCGGCTGCATCTGACGCTCGCCACCGCCGACTACGACCATGTGCGCGACCTCACTAACGGCGCGGTGCGCGCGGAGGGCATCTTGCTCACAGGATTTATGCTACCGGTCGAGGAGATCTTCTTCCGCTTCATCAAGCATCGCGAGTGGGACATTTCCGAAATGTCGTTCGGAAAGTTCATCGGTTTCGCCTCTCAGGGCAATTCGCCGTTCGTCGGAATTCCCGTGTTTCCTTCGCGCGTGTTTCGTCATTCCGGCTTCTATGTGCGTGCCGATCGCGGAATTGCCGCGCCGAAGGATCTTGAAGGCAAGACTGTCGGTATTCCGGAATGGGCACAGACCGCTGGGATCTACGCACGCGGCTTTCTAGCGGAGACGGCGGGCGTCGATTTACGCAAGATCACATGGGTGCAGGCCGGGACGAACGAGGCGGGTCGCGAGGAGAAGGTCGAGTTTACACTGCCGAAGGGCATCCTATACCAGCAGCGGCGCGATACGAGCATCTCCGCGCTGCTGCTTTCCGGAGAAATCGACGCTGCAATTTCGGCGCGGGTCCCTGAGGCCTACTACAAGGGCAAGGGCAAGGTCGTCAGGCTTTATCCGAACTATCGTCCCGAAGAGATGCGCTACTTTGCGGCGACCGGCATCTTTCCTATTATGCACATCATCGCCATGCGCCGCGCGGTGTTCGAGCGCTATCCCTGGGTAGCGATGAACATGTTCAAGGCGTTCGACAAGGCGAAGGCCCGCAGCCTGGAGCGCATTCGCGATCTCACTGCCTCGCGCATTCCGGTACCGTGGTCGGCCTCGATCGTGGCGGAGTGGGGTGCAAGCTTCGGCGCTGATCCGTTTCCCTACGGCCTCGAAGCGAACCGCAAGACGCTCGACGCGTTCTGTCGCTTCGCACACGCTCAAGGCTTGACCGCGCAGCGTCTTACGCCTGACGAACTGTTCCCTGAGGAAGTGCGCGCGAGCGTAAGGGTCTAGAGAATTGGGGCGTCGTTGTTTTGCCCGTCGTGCTCTTGACGCCTGCGACGGAAGGTCATGCTCAGACTGTTTCTAACTCTGTAAATTGACGCCGTAAACGGAGCTTAAGGCCTGGTAGTCCAAACGGACGGCCAGGTGGTTCGTCCACGTCGAGCAGAATTGATTTGTCTTTGAGTTCCACGGCAAGGGGCGCGGCTTCGCAAGACGACCACAGCAAACTGAGAGCTGGCGTCGGCATCCCGTTCTGATTTCTGGCGCAACTTCAATCCTTTGCCCGCTCGACGTAGGAGCCGTCGGTGGTGTTGATCACCACGCGCGTACCAACGGTGATGTGGGTTGGCACCATCGTGCGCACGCCATTTGACAACACTGCCGGTTTGAACGAGCCCGATGCGGTCTGACCTTTCACCACCGGTTCGGTTTCGGTGATCTCCAACGTGACCTTCTGCGGAATCTCGATTGACACCGGCGTGCCTTCGTGGATTGCGAGGTTCACGACCATCCCTTCCTGCAGGTATCTCTGATAGTCACCCACCACGTCGGTGGGCACCTGAACCTGCTCGTAGTTCTCCTGATTCATGAAGTGGAAACCGTCGTCGTCCTTGTACAGGTAGGAGAACTCGTGGTCCTCAACGTGCGCGCGCTCCACCTGGTCAGTAGTTTTGTAGCGCATCTGGGTCTTCACGCCGTCGGAAATCCGGCGCATATCGACCTGCGTCGTGGGAGTGCCCTTGCCGGGGTGAAAATTTTCCGCGTTGAGGACGACGTAAAGCTTGCCGTCGACGTCCACGATATTGCCTTTGCGGAGAGACGAAGCGATGACCTTCAATGGAACAATCCTTGAACTTTGGGTTATGAGTCTCGATTTCGGGCGGCACCATAGCGATCTTCTCGCCCAATGCCAGTCCTTCCGGCGCATGGCCTTATCGAGGTAAATCTTGGCAAAAGCCCGCTGGTCTCCTGGCAGTTATGCCGCTTTCCGGCCCTACCTGGCCGCACGCGGGCGTATCACGGCGGCTTTGCGCGCCTGGTTTGTCGACCGAGGCTTTAGTGAGGTGGAAACGCCCGCCCTGCAAGTCTCGCCGGGCAATGAAACGCACCTGCATGCCTTCGCCACCGAGCTGGTCACCACCGCCGGCGAGCGGCGGCCGCTCTATCTGCGCACTTCGCCGGAGTTCGCCTGCAAAAAGCTGTTGGCGGCGGGCGAAACGCGCATTTTCGAATTCGCTCGCGTGTTCCGTAACCGCGAGCGCGGCGCACTGCATCACCCGGAATTCACCATGCTGGAGTGGTACCGGGCGAACGAGCCTTACGAAACACTAGCGGACGATTGCACCGCGCTCCTGGGCGAAACGGCGCGTGCAGCTGGTGCCAAAGCGCTCACTTTTCGCGGAAGGAGCGTTGATCCCTTTGCCGCCCCGGAGCGCATGACGGTGGCGGAGGCCTTCATGCGGCACGCCGGCATTGATCTGCTGGCAACCATCGGCAAAGGACACGGCGATCGCGAGGCGCTCGCAACGCAGGCCGACAAGATGGGCGTCAAAATCGCGCACGACGATACGTGGGGCGATATCTTCAGCCGCATCCTCGTCGAGCGCGTCGAGCCGCATCTGGGCAACGACCGTGCAACACTGTTATATGAGTACCCGTTGCCGCTGGCGGCGCTCGCGCGGGCCAAGCCGGGTAGCGACAAGGTTGCTGAACGCTTCGAGCTTTATGCCTGCGGGGTGGAGCTGGCCAACGCGTTCGGCGAACTGATCAACGTAGCCGAGCAGCGCGCGCGCTTTTACACTGCGATGGCAGAGAAGCGACGCATCCACGGTGAGTGTTATCCGATCGACGAGGACTTTCTCACAGCGCTCGCGCAAATGCCGCAGGCGTCCGGAATTGCGCTCGGCTTCGACCGGCTGGTGATGCTGGCGACAGGCGCCAGTGATATCGCACAGGTGATCTGGATGCCGGTGGCGGAATTGGAGTGACGGTGATGAAAGCGACAGAATTAATTTTATCCGCGACGCAGATTTGCGGCCATCGTCTCGCGCCCCCCGGCCAGAGATCCGCTTTGGAAGCCGTCGCGGCTCGCTATCCCGTCAAGGTGCCGGAAGCTTTGGCCGAATTGATCGATCCGAAAAATCCGCGCGATCCCATCGCGCGCCAGTTCGTCCCTGATGCAGCCGAGCTGGCGCAGGAGCCGGGAGAGTTTGCCGACCCGATTGGCGATGAGGTTCACTCGCCGGTTAAAGGTATCGTGCATCGCTATCCCGATCGCGTCCTGCTCAAGCTCAACGCCGTCTGTGCGGTCTACTGTCGCTTCTGCTTCCGGCGTGAAACGGTCGGTCCTGGCAACGCGAAGGTGTTGTCAAAGGCGGCGCTGGCAAAGGCGTTGGATTATATCCGCACGCACAACGAAATCTGGGAAGTGATTCTCACCGGTGGTGATCCGCTGGTGCTTTCGGCACGACGGCTGCGCAAGGTGATGCAGCACCTGGACAAGATCCAGCACGTGAAGGTCCTCCGCATCCATACGCGCGTTCCGGTCGCCACGCCCAAGCGCATCACGGAAGAACTCACGCGCACGCTCAAGGTCAAGGGCAAACCGACTTATGTCGCCGTGCACGTCAATCACGCGCGCGAACTGAGTTCCGCGGCGCGCGCAGCCTGTGCCCGGCTGGCGGATGCCGGTATACCGTTGCTTGGTCAGTCTGTGCTGCTCGCCGGCGTCAACGATACTCCGGAAGAGGTCGCCGCGCTGATGCGCGCTTGCGTCGAGTGCCGCATCAAGCCCTACTATCTGCATCACGCCGATCTCGCGCCTGGCACCGCGCATCTGCGCACCGACATCGCCACCGGTCAGGACTTGATGCGTCGTCTGCGCGGGCGTCTCTCAGGCTTGTGTCAACCGAGCTACGTGCTCGACATCCCGGGCGGCCACGGCAAGTCGCCGATCGGCCCGAACTATCTCGAGCGTACCAGTTCAAACGGCACCGCGCATTTCGTGGTCGAGGATTTCAACGGGCGGCGGCATCGTTATCCGCCGGCGCCGCAGGTCTAGTGACGGATCGCCAGCAGATCGAGCAGGGCAGCTGTCACCGCAAGCCCGACGAAGCCGACAAACATCACGGCGATCACCGCGCGCCAGAGAAAGGACACGTCGCGCCGTAACGTCGCCACTACATTTTGTTTTTTCAACATGGCCTGACTCTCCTGAGGAGAGTTCCTTGCTGGGCAACGCAAATGTACCTGCAAAGGAATCATCCGGCGCATAAAACCTATGTTAAATATCGCCCATATTCAAACATTGTCGCATGGCTGGCCTGCGCTAACGCCAGCGGCAGATTGGCGCGCCTGTGAAATGCGCCGAGATAACGCGAAATTCGATGCTTTGGCGCGCAACGGCCGTTCAAGCTGCGATGACTGGTAGTGAGCGCGGCTGCCCGGTCTTCTTTGCGGTCCTATGGCTGGCTGATCATTTACTAATCGAATTGCTATGCGGCGATGTTCAGATGGTGGGCACAGAGGCAAACGAGCTTGTTGCTTGTCGGTCCGTTCGCTTTGGTTTTTTTAAGTATGTCGTGCCCTCGCTCGCGTTTCGCTGGGAGCCGAATCCAAAAAGTCTGTTGTGCGCAATAGCCGCTCCCACGCGCTCCCATTAGTCCTCTCTGGGGCGCAATAAAGCTAAATTCTCGGCGAAACTCGCTGCGTCGCTTATCACCCCAAAGTGCGGTTGCGATTTTAGGGCTGATGTGTCGTATCGCTACTAATGTAGCCGAGCCTTGTCCTTTGCGAGATCCGGGGGGCCGAAACACCGGCAAGCCGCGCAAATTGGCTTCCGAGACGGTTAGTCCTTGCACCGCTGGCCAGCCGCGGCCTCCACGCTTAGCCGAACACGCAAAAGCGCCGAACAAGGGGGGCGCCGGAACCCCGGTACGACACACCGATGCTTGACCGGGTGACGAGATGCTGGGCGCAGCGCATCGAGAAGCCTTGCTGCGAAACCAGCGCGCCGAGAATTATAACCTCAGCTAAGGACGGACCGCATACAAAAACGGTTGAAGGCCATCCGCCGCGAGTATCAAGAGCAAGTCGTGGCGGAGGCCGAAGCATCCGTTGATAAAATTCGCCGCTGCATCAAACCCCCAACGAATCTATGGAAGCCTAAATCCCAAAATGATGCCGTCTAATTCAAATTTGAGGATTTGCCGTACCGCGGGCTTAACCTTTGCCGGGCACGATCCAAGCCTATTCCGGCGGCAAGACCCGGCTCGGATCGGTGAAGCACCAATGATTGATGCGGATAGCGTTAGACGTGCAACCATGTTGCTTCAACGTGCCCAGCAGCTCACAGCGGCCGCTCATCGCGAGCCAGCCAATCGTTCATACTTGCTTAGTCTCGCGGAAACGTATCGAACGGCCGCCGACGAATTAGCGCCGGGTACACCCGATCCGGCGACGGAATTATTTTCGATCAGCGCCGTGAAGCCAACCCAATAGACCGCGCAAAACCGAATCCCCGGGCACTAGCTCGAACCCACAAACGGATCGTGTCACCAGCGGCGAGGACCCTTCTCGAATATCTGAACGGTGGGTAGGCTACGCACGACAGAGATACCGGTAGGATCCACGAACCAACCTGCCAGCCGCCATAGCGCCGCGGTTTCTTCAATCGCCTCGCCACCAATTCGCCAGTGGGTTCTTCCTCGTCGAGTTTTAGCCGTTTGTCACCGTTGCGAAGTGCCTGTGAGGGCGCGTGGTGCAGGAGTTCGACGTCATAACTGCCGTTCGGCGGCCGAAAATATTGAAAAAAATCTATCCGACTTCCTTAAGCAGTTCTAAAGATCCGGCTTGTACCATAAATTGTCGTCAAACCTGCGGCCGCTTCGTCGGAGGACACCTTGCCCTTTCGTTCAACTACTGCCACCCGTTCGCGCGCCATGATCGAATGCGCCCAATGCGGCGAAGCACTCTACCTGCCCGAGTGGTCGGAATACCGCCACAAAAACTCAGTGCGGCATCTTTGGAAATGCGAAGCGTGCGATCATGCGTTTGAGACTACCGTTCGCTTTGAGCAGGTAGCTGCGTAGGTACTGCCGCTCGGCTCGGAAAGTTTCAGGCCGACATCGACGCCTTCTCTGAGCTGTTGCGCGTTGGTGCGCGGTGAGTCGCCCATGCGTTAATTTGGATTTGGCCTTCGGGGGAAATAGCGGCCAAGCCCGTAAAACGAATCCTGAGCGTCCTGGACTCGTTGCAGGCCATTTGAGTCCCAAAAGTGCTTAAACCGACCCGGAAGAACGGCTAGCAGCGCGCCCTGTACTTTTAGCCATCAGTGCATCGTGGCTAATTTTGCCACACCGATTGCCATAAATATGACTGCAAAAATCGCAATGTCGACTGCAAAGAAACCAAGAAGCCATCCCGTGAATGCATGTTGCAAGGACCGATGAGGAGGCGCCGATTTGGCTTTGCGGATCACAACGACGCTCAACGGCATAAAGACCAGTGCCATAATAAATCCCGCTATGCGGGAGGTCCCAATTAGTCCGCCGACAGCGCCGGCAGTCACGCCAGCAATAAAAAACGAGCCAAGCCCAAACAGGAATCCGCGTTTCACGTCGTGCCCCTGGTAGCGTCTGATGAGAAAAGCACCGGGATCTTGATTGGTTAGCTCCTCCGCCTGAAGTTCGGCTAACCGGGATTTGATGCCATCATTTGTCATCAATCTGGCCGCGTGTTTAGGACAGGGCTAACAGCGTCGATATAAGCCTGCGAGCGATAAGGGCGCCTCGGCACATTAGGTCTGCTCGGCTGGCGCAGAAAGCAGAAGGGTATTAACGTCACCAATTGATTGACCTGCTTGCCACATTTCCGGCTGAGCGTAGCAGTAATGAGCATCATCATTGCAATAGCCGCGTTAGTGCTGGTGCTGTGCGCCGCTGGTCTGATCGGCTCAATGATAGGGCGCAGCCATGCGCCCCTGGTCGAACGCCGCTTCGACCGGGAATTAAGAAGCATTGGGCTTTACAGCGGCATGACTGGCGCTGCGCTCGTAATCGTCCTCGGATTCGCACTTTGGTTGGCCGGGTATCTGCGCCTAATTTTGTGAAGCGCGCTTTTTTCTGAATTTCTGGAATTTCCTGATTTTTGATTTTGGATTTTTGGATTTATTTGCAGTGGAAATTAATTTAAGGGAGTTTATTTCGGATTCTTGGAATCTGATCCTCCAGACGGCTCCATTGCAATTATGTAGAACATCCACAAAGCAAAAATGAAGGAGACCACCAAAATCCAATTCTGGATTTCGACACCAAGAACGCTGAAATGCCCGACTAACCAATTCATAATGTGATTTCCTACTAAAATTTTTTAGCTTTGGGCTAAAGGGGGGCGGGCCTTAAGGTGAAATTTCCCCGACATCCACCGGCAATACGCGGCCCCCCGTCGCCTCGCGGACCCAGCCTGGGCATTTGCGCCCAAATTCCCGATTGCACTATTTCGCCCTAAATGGCCTCGTATTGGTAGACCGCAGGCCTGTGAGTCAGATTACGGTGCCCTCACCCGACAGCAGCCAGGCCGCCTGAGTCAGTCTAGTTGCGCCAGAAGTCCTTAAATGGCTCGGTGCTCAGTTCTGAGTAGCTTGCGGTGTGGTCGATATGGAACATAAATACCGAGCTTAGTCTTTTCGGAGCCACGTTCTGAAGGGCGTCATTACTCAAGCGAAATGGCAGACGCATGGAAAAGCGGACGCATGGACGAAAAAACTCAAGCTCAAACATGATAGCTTTGACAAATTTGCGTTTAGCTGCAGCCACCTGCGGTGATCTTAGCAGAACCGGTCAGCCCCTTTTTCTGAATTGTAATGCGCCATTCAGGCGGATGTGTAGATGAGGATTTCGGTTTGATTTCGCGCCATGCCGTTCTTAGGTGACGTGGGCGAACCGGTTCAACTCCAGTTGCCCTGAGTAGCGAATGTAAGCCGTCGATTTATTGCATGCGTGCAGGCATTACCGCCGGATCAGGCTGATGCATTGTGCCAAGAGGCGAGGGCGGTGCTGTGCTGATTGGGGATTCCGTTATGGGCCATAAACGGAAAGCAATTCTGCGCACGTAAAAATTCAATAAAAATCGGTGTTCTGTGAACCCAATCACAGAGAGCGCTCTCATTCCATCCTAAGTTGCAGACATCGCAATCCAAGGAACCGAGGCTATCCAATGCGAACAACACCCATTGTAACTGTCGTCGCCGTGGTGTTGGCCCTCCTGATCGTCGCCAAGAGCAAGACGGCTAACCTCACGGAAGCGACCCAAAACCCGCTCCAAAACACAGTGTCGATCTACGATCTTGGCGTCGGGCTGAAGAACCTACCAGTGCAGGAAGCGCCGCTGCCCTAACGATCTTTTGGGGCGCAGAGCCGGTCCTTTTCTAAATTTTTCTCGAAGGACGGGATAATGCTTACCGAACCCAGGGTGTGGCGCAGAGTTTTGAGCTATTGGTTTGGTTATTGGTGCGGGCAACATAACAGACCCTATTGTTGCCCCCTGTGGGCAAACAACGATGCCTACACGGTTGCTTACCTTGAGGCCAAACGGATCATCACATAGCGAATGGTCCCTCTTGCCGCCTTAGCGGCAATGGCTGCGTTACTTGGGAGAGTCGGTAACCGCCAAGCGATATTGGACCCCTTCCGGATCCGACGGCCGCCGAATTTCAGAAACGCCTAATTTTATTGGCGCGCCCTAGGGGATTCGAACCCCTGTTGCCGCCGTGAAAGGGCGGTGTCCTAGGCCTCTAGACGAAGGGCGCTTACACAGCTGAGATTGGTTAAAGTGGTCGGACGTATAAAGAGCTTCGCCGCCAGCAGCAAGGGAGCGGCCACATCTTACCAGTGCCCAGTATTTGGCATCGACTTCCACGGCTCCTGCGGCGGCAACGCGTTGCCCTTCTGCAGCAGTTCGATTGAATGTTTGTCGGGCGAGCGCACGAAGGCCATCATGCCATCGCGCGGTGGCCGGTTGATGGTGATGCCCGCCTTCATGAGCCGGTCAGAGGTGGCGTAGATATCATCCACCTCGTACGCGAGATGGCCAAAATAGCGCGCTTCACCATAGTCCTCGCTGTCCCAGTTGTAGGTGAGTTCCACCTCCAGCCCGGGCCGGCCGGCCTTCTTGCTCTCTTCATAAAGTTTCTCGTCGCCCGGCGCCGCCAGGAACACGAGCGTATATTTGTTCTTCTCGTCGATCCGCCGGCGGGTCTCCTTTAGCCCGAGTATGTTACAATAAAAGTTCAGGGCGGCATCGAGATTGCGTACGCGCAGCATGGTGTGCAGATATCTCATGTACGGACCTCATGAACGAAGTAAGACGGGACTGGGGTTATCATAATGATTGCTCCCGATCTTGAAACCGCGGTCTCCGGCCTACGCGAATTGATCGAGAAAGCGCAGGCCATCGTGCCGTTCACCGGGGCGGGCATCTCGACCGAATGCGGCATCCCGGATTTCCGCTCGCCCGGCGGGCTATGGACCAAGAACCAGCCGATCCAGTTCGAGGATTTTTTGGCGAGCCGCGAGATGCGTGACGAATCCTGGCGGCGGCGCTTCGCCATGGAGGACAGTTTTGGGGGTGCCAAGCCCGGCCGCGGCCATCGCGCGCTGGCATCGCTCTATCGGGCCGGTAAGATGCCCGGCTTGGTGACACAAAACATCGACAACCTGCATCAAGCATCCGGCATCGCCGCCAAAGACGTCGTCGAATTGCACGGCAACACTACTTACGCCACATGCCTCGACTGCGCGAAGCGGTACGAGCTCTTCTGGGTACGCCAGAAATTCGATGCCACCGGCCAGCATGCACCCGACTGCGACTGCGGCGGCTTCATCAAGACCGCGACCATATCATTCGGGCAGCCGATGCCGGCCGAGGCGATGCAGCACGCAGAGGAATTGAGTCGCAACTGCGACTTGTTTCTCGCCATCGGCTCGTCGTTGGTGGTTTGGCCCGCCGCCGGGTTCCCGTTGATGGCCAAACGCCGTGGTGCGGCGCTCGTCATCATCAATCGCGAGCCGACCGATTTCGATGACGCCGCGGATTTGGTCGTGCATAACGACATCGGCGAGGTGCTCGGTCCCTTTATCGCCAACTGATTCGTTTTGGCTGTGCTGTGCACAGGCCTGTGCGCAAGCACATTTTGTACTTTGCTGCGTTCATGCCGGTGTTATCTTAATACCGTAAGATTCGGTGAAGCGCCCTTGAAGAGGCGCCAGAAATTCGGCGGCGTGCGGCGTCATGGCGTCGGACGGGATTGAATCAAAAATGCCTGGGACAAATCTCCGGCCGGGAACGGTCAGAGAACTCGTCGACGAAACAGTAACCAACCTCATCGAATTGGCGGGTGTCATCAAGTGGTTTGACGTCTCCAAGGGCTTCGGGTTCATCGTTCCCGACAATGGTATGCCGGATGTACTTTTGCATGTGACCTGCCTGCGCCGCGACGGTTACCAGACAGCCTACGAAGGTGCGCGGGTAGTATGTGAGGTGCTACAACGCCCCAAGGGATTGCAGGCTTTCCGTGTCGTATCGATGGACGAGTCAACTGCGATCCATCCCGCGCAGATGCCGCCACCGCGCACCCATGTGACGGTGACGCCGACCAGCGGCCTTGAGCGTGCCCAGGTGAAATGGTTCAACCGACTGCGCGGCTTCGGCTTCCTGACCCGCGGCGAGGGTACGCCCGACATCTTCGTGCACATGGAGACGTTGCGCCGCTACGGCTTCGCCGAGCTACGGCCGGGCCAGACCGTGCTGGTCCGTTTTGGGCCCGGTCCGAAGGGCCTGATGGCCGCCGAAGTTCGTCCGGACGGCGCCCCCCTCGGTCTCGCCCCGCACTGACCGCTCCGTTCCAGCCAATTTTTTCCATTGCCGGTCGGCCTTCATCCGCGTAAAGGCGAACGCATGCGCGCTTTGCGTTGGACTGCTTTCGCTCTGTTCGCTCTTTTGCTTACGGCCGCCCCGGCGCGACCGGCGCAGAAGCAGACGCTCGAAATCACCAGTAGCACCGGCGTGCATACTTTCGTGGTCGAGCTTGCGGTAACCGAGGCCGAGCGCACCAAGGGCTTGATGTTCCGCAGGGAACTGCCGGAAGGTCAGGGCATGCTTTTCGACTTCCGCCCGGAGCAAGATGTGAGCTTCTGGATGCAGAACACCTACATTTCGCTTGACATGATTTTTATCCGTGGTGATGGCCACATCCTGCGGATCGTCGAGAATACCGAACCGTTGTCTACTCGCCTGATCCCATCGGGAGGGCCGGTGCGGGCAGTGCTGGAGGTTATTGCCGGCACCTCGCGTAAGCTTGGGATTGAACCCGGCGACCGCGTGGCATCACCCATTTTCAGCGCTCGGTGAGGCTTGCTTGCTGGCCTAGAGGGAAGCGTGTACGAACCCACGCGTCGGGGCGTAGCGCAGCCCGGTAGCGCATCTGCTTTGGGAGCAGAGGGTCGCCAGTTCGAATCTGGCCGCCCCGACCAACAAAATCAGGCACTTCTTTAATTCGGCTAAAATCGAAAGTTCCACCGGGGTAACAACTGGGGTAACAGCGAACAAGCAATTATGCCCTGGGTGGCGGTAACAGCTTCTGATGTTGCTGTGCCTCGTCGCGCACCTTCCTCACA
>Ga0207764_100131_pt1 | contig 11563 bp, 10 predicted proteins | sample LuqExpMetageno52_FD_187810 | JGI IMG/M metagenome (GOLD analysis project Ga0207764, IMG submission 187810) | Tropical forest soil microbial communities from Luquillo Experimental Forest, Puerto Rico - Sample 52 (SPAdes) | ecosystem: Environmental > Terrestrial > Soil > Tropical forest ...
GTTCAAATCGCCCATCGCCCTTGGCAACAAGCACGAGTTGCTGCGTGCCGCTATCAATCACGGCGCTGTCCGAAACCGAAACGACAGCCGCCCGGTTGGCCCCAGGACGGAACACGACATCGGCATACATGTCGATCTTCAACCGGCCGTCTGGGTTCGGCAGCTCGATACGAATGCGCGCAGTGCGGGTCTCAGGCCTGATGTCCGGGTATATGAAGGTGACCGTGCCCTCGACCGGATTATTCGGGTTGGCCCGCAGGGTGACTAACGCAGGTGTGCCCAGCTCAATGTCGGTAAGATCGGCCTCGGCAACCTCAGCAACCACCCACACATGGGATAGATCGACAATTCGGTAGAGTTCGTCGCCGGCTATGACGCGCTGGCCGTTGATAATCCGCTTGACGATGACGGTGCCGTCCGCCGGCGCCGGCCAATCGATGGTGCGCGGATTGGTGCCGGTTTCGCGAACTTCGCGGATGCGGCTTTCGGGCACAGCAAGATTGCGCAGCCGCTGCATCGCGCCGTCGAAGGTGCGGTCAGCGTCCGCGCCAAGGATGCCGCGCTGCACAGAACGTAAGGCGACGATGAAGTCGGTCTGCGCCTGCTGGATTTGCGGACTGTAGACGCGGAACAGCGGATCACCCGCGTGCACGGTCTGGCCGGTTTTATTGACGAACAGGTCCTCGACATAACCGTCCGCTCGCATCGTCACGATGGTTTGCCGGCTCTCGTCAATCACAATTGAACCAACGCCACGGACTGGTCGCACCAGGACACGCGGCTCGACCGTTTCGGTGCGCACGCCGCTGCGCTGAACTTTGTCGAGACTGACTTTGATAGATTTGCCGTCGTTCGGCTCGTCGCCCTCGTAGACGGCGATGTAGTCCATGCCCATCGAGTCCTTCTTCGGCACTGGCGAGGTGTCGGGCAGGCCCATCGGATTGCGGTAATAAAGGATCTTGCGTTCACCCCGTTGCCCGAGGTTGAGCGGACTCAACGCTGGTAGCGAAAGCGTCTTCGGCGGATCGAACGACGGCTCGGCGTCATCGTAGACCGGCAGATAAGCGCGCCCCTGCGTGTCGTTCTTCGGGGTCGCCGACCAATACGGCGCGCCGCTCGGGTCGCGATAGTAAAGAATCGTCCGTTCGGCGGCGGCGCTAAGCGTCACGCTCAGCGGTGTCCGCATATTCCAACGATACAAGGCCCCATAACTCGCCAACACCGCGGCGGCGAGCCCGAGCGAGAAAATAGCAATAGCGCGAGTGGTCATGGTCTATCTCGATTTGTGCGACCCGTGAACGGGTGAGCAGCGGCGACAATCAAGGGCCGCCGCCCTTTGTCCGCAGAGCCGTTACTTAACGGCTTTCAGGATAACCTTGCCGAAGACCGTTTCCGGCTCACCCTGCACCTTGGCGGCGACGCTCAACATGTAGCGGCCGGCCATCGGCAGGTCCGTCTTGAAGGCATAGACCCCCGGTTCGTTTGACGGCACGGCCGCGACTGGCGACGCCATGTCAGCCATGTTGTCCGGTCCCATGTCGACGCGCGTACGGATGATGACGGCGTCCGCAACCGGTTTGCCGCTCGGCTTGTAAGTCAAGCGCACGGCAACCACCACGTCGTCGCCCTTCTTCCATTCCGGCGCGGTCGGTTCGAACGTGTAGTCATTGGCGCCGGCAAAGGCGGCGGCGGTTCCGAGGCCGATCGCAAGCGTGACGGCGGAGGCGAGCAAGTAGTTCGACTTCATTTCTGATCTCCTGATAGCTTTCTATGATGGCCGCGCTCGAAGTGAACGGCAGCGGAATTGATGCGCGAGCCTGGCTCACGCGGATGCGATGCAGTTGAAAGCGATCAGGCGCGCGGCGGTCGGAAGGGTGGTGAACCCATCAGCGTGCGGAGAACGGCGCTGCCGTACATTGGCTTGAGCGCGATGCTGATCGGTACCGAATAAGTAACGCTCGGAACCTCGGCATTGACGACGACAAAGCAGAGCGGGCATCCAGCAATGCAGGCGCTGTGGTCGAGGGATTTTTGCGTCTGTCCCTTCGCTACGTCGTCATGATGCTGGTGGTGACCGCAGTCGGGCGTCGCATGCACGGCAGATATGGTTACCCGCACGGAAGACGTCGCTGCGGTGGCAAAACCGGCCGAAAGCGGCAGCATGGCAATGGCCATGGCTAACAGCATCACCCAGATGGCTCGACCGATTGCCACGTCTTGCTGCCTTTCGTTCACATCTCTGAGCGGGCTTGTCCCTTTTGGATGAACCTAGACCGCCGAAGTAGCATTGATAAAAGTCAAATCCGAGAACGACACGTTGGTTTTGAATAGTTATTCGGACAATCTGGAAGGTAGGTTACAAGCAAAACAACGTTTTATTCACGAAATGAACCAACGCGTTTACCTGGTTTCGGGCCGACCTGTCGGTGGGGGACAGCGTTGCCCTCTGAGACAGACGCGGCGGGGAAGATGTAAGCCGCCCAGAAACAAAGAACAAAGCGAGATTCACCGGTATTGGCCTCGCCATGCAAATAGGGCAACGCAAACGAGGACGGTCGAGATAATTTTCTTCGTCCAGGCGGAGCGCGTGATCAGTCTCGGGTATTGACGACCGCGTCACTCCCAAAGTTTCGTCTATAGTTTCGACGACTTAATCCGTGCGATCTTTTCAGCGGCGCGCGCTATTCTCCCGAACAAACTACCAAAGTCGGGAATGTCGATGAAGGCCAGCAGCAAGCCAGCGATCCAGAAAAGATTCTCGTGAGTAAACATCGCGAGAAGGCCTAAGACAGCGACGATCTCGTACTGCACTTTCTGAGATTTACTGGCGATGTGCTCTGGCAAGTGGTGCAGGCGGAAGTACAAGACGCCAACCGCCACAGCGAAGAGCAGCAAAATTGCACCCGTTATAACCATGAGCACGTCCGTCTCACCGGGAGCCGTCATGAACGATGGTAGGTGCTCAGGAAAAAGAGGGTGACGTAACTCACTCATCCAAGCTGCCTACGTTCGTACGGAAAAAAATACGTCCCAATGCGCACATTTTGTTTGAATTCCAGCTGCAGCATATGAAGCGGGCAGGAAGTTACAATCGTCGATTATCTATTTTTTTATTAGAACTAGCTCCGCATATTCACCGCGTTTCACGCTGTGCGACCGAAATTCCCTGCTGGATTCTATCGCTCGGATGCAAAATGACGCGGTCACCTGCGCTTAGGCCGGACAATACCTCCGCGGACCGATTATTACGATGCCCGATGGTGATCTGCCTGACTTGTGCCCGTCCATCTTCGACAGCATAAACAGCCCAGTTTTCGCCCTGCCGGAACAGTGCGGCCACGGGCACGGTTAGCGCATCCGAAGCGCTCCATGCCGTAATGTGAACTATAACCCGATAGTCGTGGCCGAGCCGCGACCAGAACTCGGGAGGGTCGGTGAAGTCGATTGTCGTGCGAACACGCTGCTCCTCTATGCCAAGCGCAGACACTTTGAGGAAGCCCGCAGGATCAACCTTCGTGACGCGGCCCCCAATTGACGGTCCGCCCCACCCATCGATCCTAACGCGCGCGCCGATTTTAATCTGGACAGCGTCGGTCGACAGCAGATCTGCCACGATATTCAGATCGAGCGGATCTCCGATTTCGATCAGAGGTGTGCCAGCCTGAACGGGCGCCTCGCTCTCCTGATTGATCTTGAGCACACGACCCGAAACGGGTGCGCGAAGCTGGATGCAACACCCCGGACTGCTTGGGCTAAGCGCACCCGACGGATCGATTAACCGCGCAGCAAGGCTCGCGCGCACACTTTGCCAGACCTGGACCTGCGCCTTTGCGCTAGTCAGGGATGCCTCGTTAGATTCGACGTCGAATTTCGCCTTGTCGAGGGCCTGGACGGAAACAGTTTGCGTGCGCGCAAGAGCCTGCGTTCGCACAAATTCGGCCCGGTAGAAGGTGACCGCAGCCTCAAGCCTGTGCACCTCGGATTCCGCATATTTCACGGCTGCGTCAGCGGCGGCCACCGCTGCCTCGGCCTCTTCACGCGTGCGGAAATCGATAAAGCCTGGTACCGTCGGCTGCATGACTGCGACCACTGTTTCGTTGGCAGTCACTTGGTCGCCCACGTGACGTGAGACTCCCTCATCCCCTGCGGGCTGCGAGATTCTGAGCACCTTCCCCGCAATTGGCGCCGAGACCGTATAGACATGTCGCACCTCGGTCTTGCCATCGTCATCAATAGTGACCTCCATCGGTCCTTTCGAGACGATGCCGATGTCAACGACAAGAGGCGCTGGCCACGCGAACCACACCAAAACGCCAAGGGCAAGCCCTGCAACAACGATCCACGGCGCGCGCTTCGTCCAGGTCGTATGCATCCCTAATCTCGTGTCTTCAGGACGGCCACAAGGTCGAGTTGATTGATGCGCTCACGCACCACGAGAGCCGAGAGCAGAGCGGCAATCGACACGATCCCGCTAGCCAACGCGTAACTGGAGTGTTCCACGATTAGACGACCCCGCATCACCTCGCCGGAAACCTGGAGCTTCAGTAGCCAAGATAGGAGGTAGCCAACCCCCCAGCCGATTGGCTGCGCAAGCAGCGTGAGCAGGCCGAGTTCGATTAAAAGGATGAACAGCACCTCGCCGCGACCAAAGCCGAGGACCCGCAGGCTGGCCAATTCTCGCGCCCGCTCCGAAAGCGAAATGCGCGCGTTGCTATAGACCACTCCGAACGCAATCATGATGGCAAATCCGGTATAAATCATTGCCATATTGGTCTGCAGCGGTGCGAGCAAAGTGCGGTAGTTCACGAGCGAAAGCCGCTGTATGCCCATGCCACTAACTGCTGGCATCGATTTGACCGCGTCGTAGAGTGAATCAGCTTTGTTCGCGTCGAGCGTGAAACTGACGCTGGTGACAGTAGGCGTCTCGCGCATTAGCCTTCCGAGACTCTGCATGTCCATCATGCCCTGGATCCCGAAAAAGTCCTCAACCAAAGCGGATACTGGGAGAGATACCGTGCGGCGTTGCCCCTCCAATAGATCGACTTCGACGAAATCTCCGACATGCACGCCGAGGATCTGGGCGAGCCAGGCCGAGATGGCCAGACCGTTTTCCGGCAGCGCAACAGAGCGCAACTCGGCATCGATGATTCGGCGGAGGTTCGCGTCCCGCGGCCTGCCGCTGATCAAGACCCGCCGCTCGACGCTTCCATGGCGGATGCGAACCGGAACCTCCCGGTAAGGCTCGACGGCAAGAACGCCGGGCAGATGTGCGATCTGCTCGACGACGTTCTGTGGACGTCTTTCGACGAAGCTTACCGTCGCATCATGCCGGTCCGCGATGAAGTAGGTGATGTTGATCAAGTCCTCGACGGTGTCCTGCAAGAACAGCGATACAATGATGATCGCAGGCGCAAGCGCCATGCCCAACATCGTGAAGACGGCCCGGAGCGGATGATGGGAAAGGTTGCGCAGCATGATCATGGTTGGTTGCGATAACAGCTTGTTAAGCGCATATCGTGCCGGCAGGATGCGCCGGAAGCGCGGAGGGGCAGGTGGTTGCATTGCAACGGCCGGCGGCAAGACCGCGACCGCCCGCAAGGCACGCACGGCGCCGGCGATCCCGGCGAGCAGGCTCAGAAGCCCGCCCAGGACATAGACATCCGAATTCTTAATGAAGACGAGGAACGGAAAGTGAATAAGGCTGCCGTACATCCTGGTGATAAACGCGCCGAGCCATGTGCCGGCGATACCGCCAATGATGGTACCGGCGGCGACAAGCGCGATAACGAATTTCAAGTAGTGCGCAGCGATGGCGCCGTCCCGATAGCCCAGCGCCTTGAGAAGCCCAATTTGCTCGCGTTCCAACGCCACCATCCGGTTAAGCCACTGATTGATCAGGAACGCGGCGACAAGCAGAAATATCGTCGGCATCGTGCGGCTCATATTTCTGAGCATGTCGAGCCCGTGCTCACCCCACGCATGCGACGGAAGATCTTTTCGGCTGTAGGCCGCCTGGCCGCCATAGGGATCGAGCAGCACGTCCAGCCGCTTGATCACCTCTGGCTCTGACGCATCGCGCAGAAGCTTGAGGGTAACCGACGAAAACGCTCCGTCGAGGTTGTAGGCATTGGCAAGCGCCTTTTCCGACATCCAGATGATGCTGAAGCGACGATTATCCGTGATGGTCTCGCCAGGACCTATCGTATAGATGAACTCGGGCGACAGCGCCGTGCCGACGACGACAAGTTCGCGCTTGCGCCCGTTTAATACCGCCGAGAAGCGCGACCCAAGCTCCATGTTGTGCGCCGTGGCAAAGGCTTCATACACCACGACTTCTTCGGCCCTCCCAGGTTCGGGGACCCGACCCGCGCGCAGGTAGATGCGGTTGAGACGTTGCTCTGAGTCGTCGGGCAATGAAATGAGTTGTCCGGTCACGGGTTCGCGAGAGTCCGGCATATCCAGCAGGGCGAACCTGACGACGCGAGCCTCGACGGCGGCGACACCGGGGATTTCTGCGATCTGATCGATTAATTTTTTCGGCGCGCGTTTGACCTGTGCGAAGACATCAGCAAACTGGTATCGCTCGTAATAAGCAGCGCGAGTCTCCTCCAAAGAACGAATTGAGCCGACCACAGCTACGAGCGCGGCCACCCCACCGCCAACTACCAGGGCTATGGCCAACGCCTGCGCCCATAAGCGTCTAAGATCACGAAGTACTTTGGTGTCGAGGGCGCGCATCAAAATCACCAACTGATCTCTGCGGCCGTTCGTCGCGTCTCGTTTTTATGAATGCGGGAAATCTTTCCGTCAGCAAAGAACAACACCCGATTTGCCACGTCCTGAATGCTGGCATTGTGCGTGATGATGAGGGTCGTTGTGCCCAGTTGTGCGTTGACGCTCAGAAGAGCATCGATCACGCGAACTCCTGTCTTGGAATCAATTGCGCCCGTCGGTTCGTCGCAGAGCAAGACTTCGGGTCGTTTGGCGACGGCGCGGGCAATGGCCACACGTTGCTGCTCACCGCCGGACAGTTGGGAAGGGAAATGATCTATTCGGTTTTCCAACCCGACGAGCGAAAGCGCTTCGTCGGGACGCATCGGATGCTCAGAGATTTCAGTGACGAGGGCCACATTCTCGTAAGCCGTGAGGCTCGGAATGAGATTATAGAACTGGAACACGAAGCCGACGTGCTCGCGTCGGTAACTCGTCAACTCACGATCATCAAGCTTCGTCAATTCCTGATCTTTGAAAAACAGTTGACCACTGGTCGCATGGTCGAGGCCGCCCATGATGTTCAACAGTGTTGATTTGCCGCTTCCGGAAGGTCCCAGAAGGACGACCACCTCACCAGCGGATATTTCGAGATTGAGTCCACGCAATGCGTGAACTTGCACCTCACCGGAGGTGTATATTTTGGTCAGACCTTGTGCGGAGAAAACAATTTCTGACATGACCAAAGCGTTCACGCGATCTGTGAGTTGTTCCCAGCAGGTCGATCCTAAACAGCGGCTTTTTGTTATCGGCCATGGTGATAGCCCGCTCCAGAGGCCTGACCGAAGAGCTGACTGAGTCTCGGAATGAACGCTGGCACTTGAGCAGCGTACTTAACATAGTAGCCACCAAATTCGGCCATCGCTTCGCGTTCCTCGGTCTTGGCGAGTTTGACATACATGACAACTAAAACCGGGAACATCGCCAACGTGAGCAATGTTGGCCACTGAACGAGGAACCCCAACATCACCAAAATGAAGCCGACATATTGCGGGTGCCGAATGTAGCTGTAGGCGCCAGTCGTCGCCAGCGTGTGGCTTTGCTGGGCCGCATAGAGCACGCGCCAGGCAGACGCGATAAGGACGAAGCCACCACCGATCAGGATAAAGCTCAAGATGTGGAAAGGTCCAAAGTGCGGGTTAGCTTTCCAGCCGAAAATCATCTCTAGCAGGTGGCCGGCGTCGTGCGAGAACCAATCGACATCCGGGAAGCGGCTTTGCAGCCACCCTGACAAGAAATAGATCGTGAGCGGAAAGCCATACATCTCTGCGAATAGCGCCACCAAGAATGCGCTAAAGGCGCTGAACGATCGCCAATCGCGCGGAGTGCGCGGCTTAAAGAAGCTGTAAGCAAACAGGATGAAGACCGCCGAGTTGACGATGACAAGGCTCCATAAGCCGTATTCTGAGAATTGCGGGGTCATGACGCACTCCTGCCGCTTGTATCCCCGCGATGTCCTTCATGACCTCCGTGTCCTCCGTGGCCGCCATGCATGAAGAGGTGCATCAGCAGGCAGGCGAGTAGTGGCAGCCATATCAGGGCGCCGAGGACATGAGCGCGGTGCTCGGTAAAGAGCAGCGCACCGCCGATTAGGAGAAAACCGAGCAGCACGAGTCCTGCTCGCGACGTAAAAAAGTTTCCTTGTCGCTGACTGTCATGCTCCGCGTGATCGTGCAACGACATCGAACCCTCCTATTCCGCAATCAAGCGGCCGCGGAACATGCCCATCGGGCAAGCAAACCCATATTCGCCGGGCTCCTTGGGTAGCAACTCCACCGCCACCGTTTGGCCGGTCGGCAGCTCGGCGCTTTTCTGGAAATCAGCAAATATTACCTTGTCTGAGCAGCCGGCGGTCTCCTCCCGCCGAAAATTCAGCCGCACCGGGCGGCCGCTGCGCACGATGATCGTGTCAGGCGTGTAGCCGCCCTTCACCAGGATCATCGCCTCCTGGTAGCCGCCGCTGGTCTCGGCGGCGCGGAAGCCAGCCGAGCGCTTGAGCCAGAAGAACCAAACAATGAATACGACTAGGGCGATCCCAGTCGTGATGACAATCCAACGATCTGGAGTCATGAGACGGCCCTCCTCGGTTTGAAGAAGCGCAGACGGTTGGCATTGGTGACCACCGTCACTGAGCTGAAGGCCATAGCCGCCGCGGCGATTAAGGGCGACAGCAAGAGCCCGATAAACGGATAGAGCACGCCCATCGCCACCGGGATGCCGAGCGAGTTGTAACCGAACGCCCCGACGAGGTTCTGGCGAACGTTACGCATTGTCGCCCGGCTGATTTCGATCGCGGTAACCACACCGATCAGGCTGCCCTTAATGAGCGTCACATCACTCGCCTCGATGGCAACGTCAGTTCCGGTACCGATGGCAAAGCCCACATCGGCCTGCGCGAGAGCCGGCGCATCGTTGACGCCGTCGCCGACCATACCGACCGACTTGCCTTCGAGTTGTAGTTTCTGCACTTCATGCGCCTTGTCGTTCGGCAATACTTCGGCGAGCACGCGATCAATGCCAACCTCGCGGGCGATGGCGCGGCCGGTACGTTTATTGTCGCCCGTTAGCATGACCACTTCGATGCCGAGGCTCTTGAGCACGGCGATGGCTGCTTTCGAGTCGGACTTCACCGTGTCGGCAACCCCGATTAAACCGGCTGCCTTGCCATCGATCGCGACGTACATCGGCGTCTTACCCTCGCCGGCGAGGCGCTCCCAGTCACCCAGCAGCATGTCGATCGTTACGTTTCGATCGCGCATGAGCTTAGCGTTGCCGAACAAAACATCGTGGCCATCGATCCGGCCGCTCACACCATGACCAGGAATGGCGATAAAGTTCTCGGCATCGCTGAGGGTCAAATTTCGCGTGATGGCACCCTTGACGATAGCCTCTCCCAGGGGGTGCTCGGAGCCGCGCTCAAGCGATGCTGTCAGACGCAGAACGGTCGGCTCGTCATATCCCGGCGCGGTCACGACGTCGGTAAGCGCCGGCTCGCCTTTGGTGATGGTGCCCGTTTTGTCGAGAATGATCGTGTTGAGCTTCTCGGAGGCCTGTAAAGCGTCACCAGAGCGGATCAAAATACCATTTTCCGCGCCTTTGCCGATCCCGACGGTCAGTGATGTCGGAGTCGCGAGGCCGAGCGCACACGGGCACGCAATGATCAGAGTCGTGACGAAGACTACCGTCGCGTAGATCAGCCGAGGTTCCGGTCCGAAAACATACCAAACGACGAAGGCAAGAACCGCGAGGATCATGACCGCCGGCACGAAATAGCCCGACACGGTATCGACGACTCGCTGAATTGGCGCCTTGGAGCCCTGCGCGTCCTTCACCATTCGGATAATCGTGGCGAGCGCCGTATCCTTGCCGACCTTGGTCGCGGTGAAACGGAAGCTGCCCGTCTTGTTCAGCGTTCCACCAATGACCTCGTCTCCACTCTGCTTTTCGACTGGCATTGATTCACCGGTAATCATCGACTCATCGACGGCACTCGATCCCGAGATGACCTCCCCGTCGACCGGGACTTTCTCGCCCGGTCGCACGACGACGACATCGCCGACCACTACCTCTTCGACAGATATGTCGCTCTCTTTGCCATCACGAATGACGCGCGCGATCTTCGCTTGCAGACCAATCAACTTCTTGATCGCCTGGGAGGTGCGCCCTTTGGCCTTGATCTCAAGCGCGAGGCCAAGAACGACGAGTGCGACGACTACGTCGGTGACGTCCCAGAATACCTCGGCTAGCGCCATGTTCGGAAAGAGGCCCGGCCATGCGACGGCGACGACGGAATAGAGATAGGCAGCGCTGATGCCGATAGCGATCAACGTGTGCATGTTGGCGGCGCGATGCTTCAACGCGTCCCACATACCGATGAAGAACTGCGAACCGGCCCATACCAATACCGGCAAACTCAGAACGCCGAGAAGCGACCACACGATTCGGCGCGTGCCGCTGCCCATTGGCATCCACTCGCGCAGCCCTGGAATGAGATCCGGATAACTCAACGCCATAACGGGAACCGATATGGCCGCGGCAAACCAGAACTTCCGCATCAGGTTGCGGTATTCCTGCTCATTCGCAGCTTCGGCGGGGTCGAGCGTTTCACTCGCCGGATCAATCTTGGGCTCGGCAACGCGATAGCCGGCCGATGCAATGGCCTTACGGATAGCGTCAAAATCGACCGTTTCCGGATCGTATTCGATATCCACGGCATTGGGCCCGAGGTTGGCGCGCGCCGAAAGAATGCCCGGCGTCGTCCGCAAGGCCAGCTCGACGCGAATGACACACGAGCTACAGTGCATTCCGTCGATCGGAATCCTCGCTGTAGCAGTTCCGGGCGTGTAACCGCCGGCTCGAACCGCCTGCAGGATTGCACTAAACTTTGTCTTTGAAGGGTCGTACTCGACCCGGGCAATCTTTGTTGATGGATTGACGTGCGCGGCGGTCACTCCAGAAACCGCTGCAATCGCCTTTTCGACCTCAGGCGAGCAATGACTACAGGTCAAACCTCCAATTCGAAGGTCAAGATGTTGCGGTTTGGAGATCCGGTTGAGGCGAGTCGGTGCATTCATAGCAGTGTCTCGTGTTGCGAGCGCCACCTCCCCAATGTGCAGACGCCAAAGAGGCGCTCGTGAGTGCGCAATGTCACTACTGCAACGACTTGTCGGCGTTCGACATGTCGCAACAGTTCATCGCTCCCCGGCCTTGGTCGGATTGGTTGTCATCACCCCGATGCATGCTGCCTTGCATCATCCCATGCATCATTTGATGCATGGGCGTTGCGCCCTGC
>Ga0207764_100147_pt1 | contig 11235 bp, 10 predicted proteins | sample LuqExpMetageno52_FD_187810 | JGI IMG/M metagenome (GOLD analysis project Ga0207764, IMG submission 187810) | Tropical forest soil microbial communities from Luquillo Experimental Forest, Puerto Rico - Sample 52 (SPAdes) | ecosystem: Environmental > Terrestrial > Soil > Tropical forest ...
GGCTTCGGCGTGACGATTAGCGATATCGATGCACTTCAACGGACGCTTTCCGGCGTAATGCTGGACATGATCTCACTGCGGCTGGAGACCGCGCCGTTTGCAGGCCGGCCGGTCGCGGAAATGATGATTGGGTGCTTTGCCGAATCGAAAGCCGATCCTGCCACCGCAGCGATCGACTTCGGCCTCGATCCCCTCGGCGACATGGCACGTACCGGCGAAAGCCCGCTTCCCTGGCCTGAGTTGTCGCAGCGTGCGGGCGGCACCGCTATTCTTCTGCGCAACGAGGGTTTCGGTCGCTCACGTTTCCTGCGGGCGGATGGCCGCGTCGTGCACGACGCCGGCGGCTCCGAGGCGCAGGAACTTGCCTTCGTGCTCGCAGCGGGAGTCGCCTATCTGCGGCTGCTCGAAGGCACCGGCTTTACGCTCGACGAAGCGCGCCGCCGGATTTCATTTCTGCTCGTGGCGGACGCCGACGAATTCCTCACGCTCGCCAAGTTCCGCGCGCTGCGGAAATTGTGGGCGCGTGTCGAGCTAGCCTGCGGTCTCGCGCCGCAGCCGGCTAACGTCGCAGCCGAAACCGCGTGGCGCATGATGACCGCGCGCGATCCTTACGTGAACATGCTGCGCGCCACGCTGGCGGTCACGGCCGCTGGGCTCGGCGGCGCGGACAAGATCACGGTTCTGCCGTTTACACTAGCACTGGGGCTGCCCGATGCGTTCGCCCGGCGCGTCGCGCGCAATTTGCAACTCATTCTGTTGGAGGAATCCAACTTGTATCGCGTTGCCGATCCGGCCGCGGGCTCCGGCATCGAGGCGCTGACGGTACAGATTGCTCGATCGGCCTGGAATCTGTTTCAGGAGATCGAGGCTGCAGGAGGTGCGGCTACCGCGCTTCAGTCCGGCCTCGTCCAGCAAAAGGTCGCCGCAACGCGTGCGGCGCGCGAAGCCGCGATCGCCCGCCGCAAGGACCCAATTACGGGCGTAAGCGATTATCCCAACCTAGGCGAAGTGGCTGTGCGCGTTCTCGATGTGCCGCGGAGCGAGGCCAAGCCGTCGTTCCCCAAAACCTTTGACGTGCTTGCGCCGGTCCGCCTCGCCGAACCGTTCGAGGCCTTGCGCGACAAGTCCGACGCCATTCTCGCCAAGACCGGCGCGAGGCCGAAGGTTTTCCTGGCCACGCTTGGCAAACTGTCCGAATTCAATGCCCGCGCAATGTTCGCGAAAAATTTTTATGAAGCTGGCGGCATTGACGCGACGATGAGTGACGGTTTTCGCGATCAAGCCGCCATGATCGCGGCGTTCAAAGACTCGGGCGCGAGGCTCGCTTGCCTCTGCTCGTCGGACAAGATCTATGCCGATGAGGCCGCCGCAGCCGCCTCGGCATTGAAGCAGGCCGGCGCCACGGTCCTTCTGGCCGGCCGGCCGGGCGAGCACGAAAACGCCTGGAACAAGGCGGGTGTGACCACTTATATTTATGCTGGCTGCGACGTGCTCGCGACGTTGCGCGCCGCGCACGAGACTTTGGACAGAGCATGAGCGCCATCCCGAACTTCGCTGGCATCCCGCTCGCGGACACCGAACTTCCTCCCTCGGCGGCCGCAGAGGTGTGGCAGACGCCGGAAGAAATCGCGGTAAAGCCCGTCTACGGTGAACCCGATCTTGCTGGCCTCGATTTCCTCGACACTTGGCCCGGCCGCGCGCCCTACCTGCGCGGCCCCTACCCGGCAATGTACGCGGCGCGGCCCTGGACCATCCGGCAATACGCCGGCTTCTCGACCGCGGAAGATTCCAACGCCTTCTACCGGCGCAACCTCGCGGCCGGACAGAAGGGCCTGTCGATCGCCTTCGATCTCGCAACCCACCGCGGCTACGACAGCGATCATCCGCGCGTCGGCGGCGACGTCGGCATGGCGGGTGTCGCGATCGACTCGATCTATGACATGCGCACGCTGTTCTCGGGCATTCCGCTCGACCAGATGAGCGTGTCGATGACGATGAACGGCGCTGTGCTGCCGGTGCTCGCGCTCTACATCGTCGCGGCGGAAGAACAGGGTGTACCGCATGCAAAGCTCGCGGGCACGATCCAGAACGACATCCTCAAAGAATTCATGGTGCGCAACACCTACATCTATCCGCCGGCACCATCGTTGCGCATTATCTCCGACATCTTTGCCTATACATCGGCGGAGATGCCGAAGTTCAATTCTATTTCCGTCTCCGGCTACCACATGCAGGAGGCTGGCGCGACGCAGGACCTGGAGCTAGCCTACACGCTCGCCGATGGCGTCGAATATGTGCGTGCGGGGATCAAGGCGGGCCTCACGGTCGATCAGTTCGCGCCGCGCATTTCGTTCTTCTGGGCGATCGGCATGAACTACTTCATGGAGATCGCGAAGCTGCGCGCCGCGCGCATGCTTTGGGCGAAACTAATCAAGCCGTTCAAGCCCGACGATCCGCGTTCGCTCTCGCTGCGTACGCACAGCCAGACGTCGGGCTGGTCGCTCGCCGCGCAGGACGTGTTCAACAACGTCGCTCGCACGATGATCGAGGCGATGGCGGCGACGCAGGGACAGACGCAGTCGCTGCACACGAATTCGCTCGACGAGGCGCTGGCGCTGCCGACCGATTTTTCCGCTCGCATAGCGCGCAATACCCAGATCGTGCTGCAGCAGGAAGCGGGCGCGACGCGCATCGTCGATCCGTGGGGCGGCTCCTACTATGTCGAGCGTCTCACCTACGAGCTCGCAAAGAAGGCATGGGGCCATATCGAGGAGGTCGAAAGCCTCGGCGGCATGGCCAAGGCGATCGAGGCCGGCATTCCGAAATTGCGCATCGAGGAAGCCGCTGCCAAGACGCAGGCGCGCATCGATTCCGGGCATCAGTCCGTCATCGGCGTGAACAAGTACCAGCCGACCGACGAGGCGCCGATCGACGTGCTGAAGGTCGACAATTCCGCCGTGCGCGCAAAGCAGCTCGACAAGCTCGCGCGGCTGAAGGCCGAGCGCGATCCGGCCGCACTGAAGGAGGCTCTCGACGCGCTGACGCGCGCCGCCGACCGAGGCAACGGCAACCTGTTGGCGCTCGCGATCGATGCGGCGCGCGCGAAGGCGACGGTCGGCGAGATTTCGGCCGCGCTGGAGAAGGTGTTCGGCCGTCATCGCGCAGAGATCAAGGCGATCACCGGTGTGTACAAGCGGGAGGTCGGCATGACCGGCGCGGTCGAACGTGTGCGTCAACTGGTGGAGAAATTCGAGAGCGCAGAGGGCCGCCGCCCTCGCCTGCTGGTCGCCAAGATCGGCCAGGACGGGCACGACCGCGGGCAGAAGGTCATCGCATCGGCATTTGCCGATCTCGGCTTTGACGTCGACATCGGGCCTCTGTTCGCGACGCCATCGGAAGCCGCGCGGCAGGCGGTTGAGAACGACGTGCATATTCTCGGCGTGTCGTCGCTTGCGGCGGCGCATCTGACGCTCGTGCCGGAATTGAAGAAGGAACTGGCGGCGCAAGGGCGCGACGACATCATGATCGTGGTCGGCGGCGTGGTGCCGCCGCATGATTATGAGACGCTGAAAAAAGCCGGCGCCGAGGCGATCTTCCCGCCGGGCACCGTTATCGCCGACGCAGCCGAGAAGCTGCTGCAGTCGCTCAACCGCCGCCTCGGCCACGAACAAGAGGCGGCGGAGTAGATCGGCCCACGCACACAATCATGGCAGTCCGCACCGGCGCCCTGCTTCTCGCTCTGCTGACCTTTTCGGCGACCTCGTCCGTCGATGCGCAGGAGACGGAGAAGCCTGCCTTTGCGATCGACACCAGAACCATCGAGGGGTCGGTCACCATCGACACGAAACTGCGCAGCGATCCCGCTCTGCACGCTATGCTGCTCGCCGAAGGCAAGCGCGAACTCGCCAAGTGGCGTCGCGAATCCGAAAAGAGCCTCAAGGACATGCCCGAGGCATTCGGCAGTGGGCGGAAATACGCATTCGAGCGGACCTATAACTTGCGCTCCGCCGTCGGGTCTTACCTGTGCATTACGCGGCTCGATTACATAGACGGGCTCGGCGCGCATCCCAATCACGGCACGAATACGATTCTATGGGATACCCGAGCGAAGAAGGCGGTGAGCATCCGCCCATTGTTCAAGGAAAGCGCCTCCGATGGGCCGACGCTCAAGCGGCTCGCGCACGAAATCCGCATGAAGCTCGCGGAGGAAAAGAAGTTCCGTGACATCGCAATTGAGAATCCCGACACCGATCCGATGCTGTCGCAAGTAAACGCCGATCTGCTGCACATGGGCGCGGCCGCGCTTGCGCCTTCGACCGAGCCGAACAAGAGCGCGAGTCTGATTTTCTATTTCTCACCCTACGCGATGGGCTCGTATGTCGAAGGCGACTATTCCGCTTTCGTGCCGTGGACGTATTTCAAGGACGATCTGTCGGCTGAGGGCGCGGGTCTGTTTGGTGGCGAACGGCCGGAAGGCGACGAGAAGAACGACTGATGCCGCGCACCGCCACCGACATCGCGGCCCTCGCATCCGGCATCCGCGCCGGCGACCGCGCAACGCTCGCACGCGCCATCACGCTGATCGAAAGCAAGCGAGCCGATCACCGCGCGCAGGCACACAAGCTCGTGCAGGAACTGCTGCCGCACACCGGCAAGGCCGTGCGTCTGGGGCTGACCGGCGCGCCGGGCGCCGGAAAATCGACTCTGATCGACGCGCTCGGCAACATGCTGACCGCGCAGAACCACAAGGTCGCAGTGCTCGCTGTCGATCCGTCCTCGAGCCGCAGCGGCGGCTCCATCCTAGGCGACAAGACGCGCATGGCGCGGCTCGCGGTCGACCCGCACGCCTTCATCCGGCCCTCGCCTTCATCGGGCACGCTCGGCGGCGTGGCGGCGAAGACGCGCGAAACGATGCTGCTCTGCGAAGCCGCCGGCTTCGCCGTAATTATCGTTGAAACGGTCGGCGTCGGGCAATCGGAGACTGCAGTCGCCGACATGACCGACTTCTTCCTTTTGCTGATGGTCGCCGGAGCCGGCGATGAGTTGCAGGGGCTCAAGAAAGGCGTCGTCGAGCTTGCCGACATGATCGCGGTGAACAAGGCCGACGACGAGAACGTCGCGCGTGCGCGTGCGGCGGCATCCGAATTCCGCAGCGCGCTGAACATCCTCGCGCCGCGCTCGCCGACGTGGCAGCCGCCGGTGCTCACCTGCTCGGCCAAGACCGGCAATGGCATCGCCGATCTGTGGGCGAATGTGCTCGCGCATCGCGACAAGACGAGCGCAACCGGCGAGCTTGCCGAGCGCCGCCGCTCTCAGCAGATCAAATGGATGTGGACGCTGCTGGAAGAGCGGATGATGACGAAGCTGCGCAGCGATCCGGCCGTGCGCGCGAAGCTGCGTCAGGCTGAAGCTGCGGTTGCGGCGGGCACGCTCGCCCCGACGCTTGCGGTCGAACAGATCGCGGGACTTTTGCATCTGTGATTACAATTCTCGTCACCGGCTTCGGCCCGTTTCCCGGCGCGCCGTTCAATCCGACCACGCCGCTGGTGCGACATCTCACTCGCGTGCACCGGCCGGGCTTAAACGACGTGCGCCTCGTCGGACACGTCTTTGAGACGAGTTATGCCGCCGTAGATCGCGAGTTGCCCGAATTGATCGCGCGGCATCGGCCGGAGGCGCTGTTGATGTTCGGCGTCGCAACGCGGCGGAAGCAACTCAGCATCGAAATGAGGGCGCGCAATGCGCTGGCGCTGTTGCCCGACGCGAGCGGCAGCGTGCGTGCGTGCGGAGCGATCGCGCCCGGCGCCTCGGATCTGCGCCTTCCCGCGCCACACCAAAAGCTGCTCACAGCGGCGCGCTCGTCTGGCGTGCCGGTGCAACTCTCGCGCGATGCCGGCCGGTATTTGTGCAACTACCTCTGCTTTCGCGGCGCGTGCGTGGTGAAAAGCAGCGGCCCGAAGCTCGCCGCTTTCATTCACGTTCCGCAACTGCCGCGGACGTTGCGGCAAAGCAGGCCTTCCGGACGGCGCTTTTCGCCTACCGACCTCGCCCGCGCGGGCGAAGCCATCCTAATGGCGCTCGCCGCAGAAGCACGCCGTTAACCAAACTGCGGCACGCGGATTTAACCCCGTCTGCGCTATACTGGCGGTATGCCGCTCGACCGCCCCAGCCTGATTGTCACTACCGGCGCCGCCGCGCGTTTCCTGCGCGACGTGGCGGTCACCGGCGCTGCGGCGGCGACCACTTTTCTGGCGAAAATGCGCCCTATATGAGCATTCCTGTATGCTCCGCAGCATGTCTCGCCGCATAGTCCTGCTCACGGTTTTTGTTGTTTTCTTCGTCCCGCTGCTCGTCCGCGCCGCGATCTTCTTCGCAGGCGATGCACCGAGGTCATGGCGCGATGCCGACTGGTCTAGCACCGGAATGCTCCAGCCGGCGACGGCCGACAGCGCCGCACGTGTCGTCGTGTTCACTGGCACCGCCGGCGCCTGGAAGGGCGTGTTCGCGGTGCACAGCTGGATCGTGTTCAAGCGCGAGAACGCCGCGCGCTGGACACGCTACGACGTGGTCGGCTGGGGCAATCCGGTGCGCACTAACAATTGGCCGGTCGACGGCCGCTGGTATGGCAGCGTGCCGCAAATTCTTGCCGACGTGTCGGGCCCTGAAGCCGAGCGGCTCATCCCGCGCATCGAGGCGGCAGTGAGCGAGTATCGTTACGCGCAGGACGGCGATTACAGCATCTGGCCAGGCCCCAACAGCAACAGCTTTGTCGCCGCCATCCTGCGAGCGGTTCCCGAGCTTCGGGTGGCGCTGCCGCCGAATGCGATCGGCCGGGATTACCGGCCCGGTTTTTACGCGGGTCTGACGGACAGCCGGACCGGGTTGGAGTTGAACGCAAACGGTGTCGTGTCGCTCAAGCTTGGCTGGGTGGAAGGGGTCGAGATCAATCTGCTAGGCCTCGTCGCGGGGCTCGACCTGCGTCACCCCGCCCTCAAGCTTCCCGGTTTTGGCCGCATCGGCCTTCCGGCGCCGGTCGCAACCGCCCTCGCGCAATAGCCGCCTCTCACGCGCATGTGTGCCGCTACGGCGCGCGGCCCGGTGACGGCTGCGCGGCCTGCGTGGCAAACTCGCGCAACGCCGTCCAGGACACTCCATGCGCGATACGCTGCCCCTTCTCGAGCGCATTCCCTTTCCCGGCATACGGCGCGCGCACCTCGAGACGTTGCAGGTCAATGTCGGCTATCGCTGCAACCAATCCTGCGTGCATTGCCACGTCAATGCGGGACCGAACCGCACCGAGGAAATGGACGACGACACGGTCGACCTCGTGCTCGACGTGCTCGTGCGACGGAAGATCGACACGCTCGACATCACCGGCGGCGCGCCGGAGCTCAATCCGCATTTCCGCCGCCTCGTGCGCGCGGCGCGAAAGCGCGGCGTGCATGTGATGGACCGTTGCAATCTCACGATTCTCGAACAGCCGGGACAAGAAGACACGGCTGAATTCCTCGCGCATGAGCGGGTCGAGATCGTCGCGTCGATGCCCTGTTATCTGCAGGACAATGTCGAGCGCCAGCGCGGCAAGGGTGTGTTCGATGCCTCGATCCGGTCCTTGCGCAAATTGAATACGCTCGGCTACGGACGCGGGCTTCCGCTCGATCTCGTCTATAATCCGCAGGGCCCTTTCCTGCCCCCGTCGCAAGCAGCGCTTGAGGCCGACTACAAGCGTGTGCTCGGTCAGGAATACGGCATCGTCTTCGACCGCTTGTACGTTCTCGCCAACATGCCGATACAGCGTTTCGGCTCGATGCTGGTGAGCAAGGGCGAGTTCGATTCGTATCTGCAAATGTTGCAGCATGCGCATCTCGACGCGAATTTGGATTCGGTGATGTGCCGCAATCTCGTATCGATCGACTGGCGCGGTTTCCTGTACGACTGCGACTTCAATCAGATGCTCGATCTGCCAGTCGAGCGGGCGGGCGCGCGCCTGCACCTGCGCGATCTGCTCGCAGGCGGGATCGACGGACGCCCGATCCGCGTGGGCGGACATTGCTATGGCTGCACTGCTGGCCAGGGATCGAGCTGCGGCGGGGCGCTGAAGGAAGCGGCGGAATAGCGATGCTATCGATCGTGGTGCCGGTGCTGAACGAAGCGGCGGAGATCGAAACGACGCTGCAGGCGCTGGCACCGCTGCGCACACGCGGCTGCGAGGTGATCGTCGTGGACGGCGGGAGTGCGGACGACACGTTAGCTCTCGCGAAGTCGCTTGCGGACCGTACCATCGCTGCGCCACGTGGGCGCGCGTCCCAGATGAACGCTGGAGCGGCGACTGCAAAAGGCGACGTGCTGCTGTTCCTGCACGCCGATACGCGGCTGCCGGAAAATGCGGACGCTCTCGTGATCGACGCGCTGTCGCGCTCGCGTCGTGCCTGGGGACGGTTTGACGTTCGCTTCACGAAGGGGGCTCTCCCGCTGATCGCCTGGACGATGAATGTGCGTTCGCGCCTGACCGGCATCGCAACGGGCGACCAGGCGATGTTCGTTACGCGCAAAGCGTTCGAAAGCGTCGGCGGCTTTCCCGAGATCGCGCTGATGGAAGACATTGCGCTGTCGGCGCGGCTGAAGCGCATCTCGCGTTCGGCCTGTGTGTCCGCGCGCGTGACTACCTCGCCGCGACGGTGGCAGAAGCATGGGACGATGCGAACCATACTGCTGATGTGGCGCCTGCGATTCGCCTATTTCTTCGGCGCGCCGCCGGAGGCGCTCGCCCGCGCGTATCGTCATGCCCGGAATTGAAGTCGCGGTGCTAGCGAAAGCGCCGGTGCCTGGGCTTGCTAAGACGCGGCTCATTCCGACGATCGGCGCACATGCCGCGGCCGTGCTGCAGGCACGATTGACCGAACGCACGATCGAAACGGCTATCGCCGCCGATCTGGGCCCGGTGGCGCTCTGGTGCGCGCCGGATTGCACGCATGCTTCGTTCCGTAACTTACAAGCACAGCACGGGATCGCGCTGAAGCCGCAGCCGGACGGCGATCTCGGCGCGCGCATGCTTGCCGCGATGCAGGACGGACCCACGCTCGTGATTGGTACGGATTGCCCGGCCTTCATGCCTGCGCATTTACAGAATGCCGCGCATTCTTTGGCCGAGCACGATGTCGTGCTCATGCCCGCAGTGGACGGCGGTTATGTGCTGATCGGTACGAATGCGTCACAACCAGGGCTGTTCAAATGCGTTGAGTGGGGAACGAACGGTGTCGCCGCGCAGACGCGCGCGCGGGCCAGAGCACTCGGCTTGCGTCTGCACCAGCTTCCGTTGCTTTGGGACATCGACACCGAAGAAGACCTCGCGCGCATGGAGCACGAGTTTCCGAACCTGCGCCTGTAGTTACTGCAGCCGGATCAGCATCAATCCCGCGACGATCAGCAGCGCTCCCGCAATGCGTGCCGGACGTAACGACTCGCGCAGCACAGCAATGGCAATTAGCGTCCCGAACAGCACGCTTGTCTCGCGCAACGCCGCGACGAGCGCGATCGGGGCCAACGTCATTGCCCATAGCGCGACTGCATAAGAAAACACTTGCATGCCGCCGCCAATCAGACCTCTGCGCCAATAAAGCCGCATGGGCTTGAACACCAAGACGCCGTCACGCAGGTAGGCGTAGGGCGGCAGCACCAGCGCGATGCCGACGAATAGCCAGAGCGCATACGCGATCGGATTGTGCGATTGCCGCGCGCCGATCCCGTCCACGACCGAGTAGGCGCAAATCGTGATCGCGGTGAACAGCGCAAAGCCGACCGCGCGGCGGTCGAATGCAAGCTCACGTCCGCCGTGCGCGGAGAGCAGAAATACGCCGGCGACGAGCAGCACGATGCCGCTCCAGCCTGTAACGTTCAGCCGTTCGCCGACCGTGAGCGCGGCGGCCACGGCCGTCATCAACGGCGCCGCACCGCGCGCGATCGGATACACCTGCCCGAGATCGCCGGCGCGATAGCTTTCGATCAGTTCGGCAAAATAAAACAGGCGAATAAGGACGAAGTGGCAACCCAAATCCATGAGGTGGAATTAGGCACGCCCGCGAAGGCCAACAGCGGCAGCGCGACGATCCCGCTCGCGATGCTGATCAAAGTCGTCGTCGCGAGCGGATCGAGCCCAATCTTGATCAGCACGTTCCAGCCGGCGTGGCACAGCGCGGCCAGAAGAACGGCGAGGAAGACGAAGGTGGTCACATTTTAATTCGCACTCGCCGCCGGCGCCCAGAGCTTCGGCCCGGCGCGCTCGTACTGCGGCGGACGAGGCACATCGGCATGTAATATTTTCGCCGCGTGCCAAGCCCAATGTGGATCGTCGAGGAAGGCGCGGCCGATCGTGACCATATCGGCCTGTCCGTTGGATACGATCGCCTCCGCCTGTTCCGGCTCAACGATCAGCCCGACCGTGCGCGTCGCGATCCCCACCTCGCGCTTCACCCGCGCTGCGATTGGCACGTTGTAGCCGCGCTCCCCCGGATTGCGGATGTCGGCCATGACGCCGCCGGAGGAAATATCGACGAAGTCAAAGCCTTCGGCCTTCAGGGCTCTTGCAATCGCGACGCAATCGTCCGGCGTGAGACCACCTTCGCGCCAGTCGCTGCCGGTGATGCGCGCGCCGAGCGGGATCGTGCGCGGCACCACGTCACGCACCGCGCGGGCGACCGCGAGCGGATGCCGCAAGCGGTTCTCTAGGCTGCCGCCGTATTGGTCGGTGCGCTTGTTCGACAAAGGCGACATGAAGCCGTGTAGCCAATAGCCGTGCGCCATGTGCAATTCGGCCGAGTCGAAGCCGATGCGCACCGCGCGCTTTGCCGTGGTCACGAATGCGGCCGAGATGCGCGCCATGTCGGCTTCCGTCGCCTCGCGTGGGGTGGCCCAGCCCTCGCCGAACGGGATCGCCGATGCGGCGACTGTCGGCCAATTGTCCTCGCCCTCCTTCAGCGAGCGTCCGCTTTCCCACGGCCGCATCGCGGATCCTTTTCGGCCTGAATGCGCGAGTTGAATGCCGAATTTCGTCCGGCCCGCTTTGCGCGCCGAGGCGAGCACGCGCGCGAGCACCGCTTCGTTGTCATCGGAATAGAGGCCCATGCAGCCGTGCGTGATGCGGCCGTGCCGTTCCACATGCGTCGCCTCGATCACCACAAGCCCGGCGCCGGAGTTCGCCAGCCCACCGAGATGAATAAGGTGCCAGTCGTTGGCGCA
>Ga0207764_100159_pt1 | contig 10787 bp, 10 predicted proteins | sample LuqExpMetageno52_FD_187810 | JGI IMG/M metagenome (GOLD analysis project Ga0207764, IMG submission 187810) | Tropical forest soil microbial communities from Luquillo Experimental Forest, Puerto Rico - Sample 52 (SPAdes) | ecosystem: Environmental > Terrestrial > Soil > Tropical forest ...
CCAGCCACGGCGCAGCCGATGAGGCGAGCGCCTGGAACCACCAGATCGCCCAATTCAAAAGAGGAAAGCGCGTAGTCAGGATTGGTCGCTCGCTCGTCCGCCGACCACGCCATCACCGCCAGACTTTGCAGCACGAGGCCAATGCCGAACGTGAGCAAGATCTGGTTCTCCTGCTGGGAATCCAGGATCGGCAAAATCGTGAGCCGAAAGACAATAGCGCCCGCAACAATGCCCAACATCGCTACCGCCGGAATGGCCATCAGCGGATCCAGCCCAAGCAGCCGGAAGCCCCAGAACGCGCCATAGGCGCCGAGCATGACTGCTTCGCCATGGGCAAAGTTGATTACACGCGCAACGCCGTAACTCAACGAGAGTCCGATCGCCATCAGCGTGTAGATCCCGCCGAGTAACAGAGCGTCGATCAGAAGCTGCGTGAAATAAGCCATTTCAACAGTTCCGGCTTAAGACGCGCGCATTTCGTTTAAACTAGTGCTGAACTGCTTGTAGCTTCCCATTTGCGGCTTCAGGCGGATAGATCGTGACACTCTTCCCGCCCTGGCGTTGGAATATGATCATCTGATCGAACGCGTTCTGTTTGGTCCCGCCTTCGGTGGCGGTCCACTTTAAGTGACCGTAAACAGTGTTGATATCGAGCTCGCGTAGCGCCTTTGCGACATACTCCCGGTCATTGCTGCCGGCATTTTTTGTCGCAATGGCCATTGCGGCTGCGAGAGCATAGCACATCGCATCGTCGTAATTTGGCTCCTGCGAGTATTTAGCGCGGAACGTGGCTTCCCAAGCACTCGTCGTCGGAAGCAATTTGGGGTAGTCGGGATTGGCCGGAAAATTGACGAGGTTGGGGAGATAACTGGCGAGTCCGGTCCAACCTTCCTGCGCCAGTCCTACTGCATCCTGCCACTCCTTGAGCTGGGTGGCGAAGGTGCCGATTAGGTATGGCACTTTTAGTCGCCGCGTATAGACCTGCTTTGCAAGCGTGATTGAATCGGTCGTCTGCATCAGCGCCAGCAGAACTTCCGGTTTTGCGAAAGCGATTTTCGTCAGCGCCGAATTCATATCAGCAGAATTGGCACGCACGATCTCTTCGCTGACGATTGTGAACCCTGCATCCCTCAGGTACTTCTCTGCAAGAGGCAGGTGCGTGCGGCCATAATCATCGTCGGTGTAAATGATCGAAACCGTCTTGGTGTTGACGTACTGCTTGAGCATGCCGGCAATTTCGACGTGGTACTGATAGGCATAGGGAAAGGGGTGAAAGAAGTTGAGATCGGAGCCGATCTCTTTCTCCAGAGTTACAGTGGAAGCGCCGGGAACGATCCAAATCGGTCTCGCCTGACGCCAAGCGGGGATGGCCGACGCGGCGATCGGGCTCGCGATCGGTCCGATGATAAAGTCGAGTTTTTCTTCGCTGGTCATCTGCGTGAACGCGGACACCGTCGAAGCCGCGTTTGATTCGACGTCGTGGAAGATGAATTCAATCGGCGTGTCCGGCAGGTCGCGCTTGAGCGCTTCAGACGCCATATCGATGCCGCGCTTGCAATGCGAGCCGAAGGCAACGAAGCGCCCGCTGAGCTCAAGGGCTGCGCCAACCTTCAACGGCTCGGCCGCACCGGCGACACCCGCCGCACCGATTCCCAGCGCGACCGCCAGGGTCCTTGCGATGAAAGCACGCATGCGTCTTCCTCCTCATGATTGAACCCCTATATTCGTGGCTTCTTGATTGCCTTACGATTTCCGCCCCCTAGGCAATCTTACAGACAATGATGGGCAAACCACATGCTAGCCGAACACACATTTTCGTTGCACCGCACTATCGCGAGGAACGACCGATTTCGGCGGCATCAGTGGCGATTTCACCGCTTGCGGAGACTTGTAGGCAAGACCCGCGATTCCGCTGGTCAGAGCTGGAACGCGAGGCACCAACTTAGCCTCGCTTGACACCGGTCGACGGCCGCCTAAAGACGCCCCCCACATCAAACAAAATCCGTTTCAATCCACATGACTCCCTTCCGGTAGAGCGTGCTGTTCAATGTTAGGCACAGCGTGCGCTTCCGTTCGGTTTGACGACAGATCGCGCCCTATGAACTATACAGATGGCTTGATTGAAATTGGGTCCGGAAAGGACTCTTGTTGGTACGTCGATTGCTCGTGCGGCGACGGTCGGTTGCCTCGATGGAGACCCGACAAGCATGGCAAATGCGACAGAGCGTCACTCCTTGCCGGGGGAGAAAGGCCTAATTGACATGCTTCCCGTCAGTTCGCCGGGCCCGGGCTTCAATCTGCTCGACGGCATCCGCGTCGTCGACCTAACGACGTCCGTCGCCGGGCCATACTGCACCATGCTGCTCGGTGACATGGGCGCCGACGTCATCAAGATCGAGAGGCCGGGCACTGGCGACGATGCGCGCGCCTGGGGACCGCCCTTCGTCGACGGCGAATCGCTTTGGTTCTTGGCAGTAAATCGCAACAAACGAAGCGTGGTTCTCAACTACACGACACAGCGTGGCCGAGACGCACTCGCGGCCACGATCAAGGCCTGCGAGGTGGTCGTGGTTAACCAGCCGCCGCGCGTACTACAGAAACTATCGATCGACGCCGAGTCGTGTCAGGCGCTACGCAAAGACCTCATCTTTGTTGCGATCACCGGCTTCGGCCTGACCGGCCAGCGCAGTGATTGGACGTGCTACGATCTGATTGCAGAAGGCTATTCCGGTGTCATGGATCTGACCGGCGATCCCGACGGAGAGCCGCAAAAAATCGGCGCCCCGGCAGCGGATATGCTCGCGGGCGCCGACGCTGCCTACGCGGCAGTGGCGGCCCTGTTCGACCGCCAGCGTTCAGGACGCGGTCATGTCATTGACGTGTCATTGGTGGAAAGCATGGCTCGTTTCCTGTCCTGCCGGATCGTTCCCTTCCTCGGTTCTGGCGAACTTCCGCGACGCTCGGGGGGCAAGGACAGCGTCATTGCCATCTACCAAGCATTCGACACGGCCGATCTTCCGATTACACTTGGGCTTGGCAACGACGCCATTTGGGACCGCTTCTGGACGGCGGTCGGACGGCCAGACATTGGGAAGAATCCAAAATATGCCTCCAACCGCGACCGGCGTGCCCAGCGCGCGGTCATTGTCGCGGAGATCAGTCAGATTCTAAAGCAGCAGCCGCGCGACCACTGGCTCAGCCTGCTCGCCCGGGCCCGGGTCCCGGCAGGCCCCATTAACCGGGTGGACGAGGTCGTTGCCGACCACGAGCTTCAGCGCCGCGGACTCTTTTTTAATCTCGATGTCGGCGGTCGTCTGGTTCCGCAGGTAGGGACCGGATTTCATATCGATGGAGCAGCTAACGGCGTGCGCTTCGCGCCGCCGAAGCTTGGCTCGTCGACCGTGGAGGTCCTGCGTAACATTGCCGGGCTATCCGAAAAAGAAATCGAGATCCTGCGCCAGCAGGATAAAACCTGAGGAAACTCCATTGAGCTACGAAACCATTGTCTACGACGAAAGCGATCCAATCGGGACGATCACACTGAACCGGCCCGACGACGGTAACATGTTCACGCCCGTGATGTGTCACGAAATCCGCCACTGCATCGAGGCGGTCCGTCGTGAGACCCGCACCCGCGTGGTGGTCATCACTGGCGCGGGTGACCGCTTCTTCTGCATCGGCGGCCGCAAAGAGGGCATGGAGAAGACGACGCTATACGCGGGCGTGCTGCCGACGCTGGAAATGTACGAAGCGATCGATCGACTGCAGAAGCCGGTGATTGCCTCGGTAAATGGCTTCGCCGTCGGCGGTGGCAACGTGTTGCAAATGGTATGTGATCTGACTATCGCCAAGAAAAGCGCAATCTTCCGTCAGGTCGGACCAATGATGGGCTCATTTGATGCAGGCTACGGTACCTGGTATCTCGAGGACCTGGTCGGCAAAAAGAAGGCCAAGGAAATTTGGTATTGCAACCCAAAAATGTCTGCCGACGAAGCCCTGGCGCTCGGTCTCATCAACAAAGTCGTTGCCGATGAGGCGTTGAAGGAGGAAACTCGCAAGTTTGCACTCGAAGTGGCCGAACGCGGCAGCTTCGCGCTTGCATCGGTAAAGGCAGCCTTCAATGCTCGGCACGGCGGCGTTAACGGTCTTGCCCGCATGGCACACGACCTACTACTGCGCGGTTATCTGGAAAGCGAAGAAAGCAAGGAACTGTCGCGCGCCTTCAGCGAGCGGCGCGCCCCCGATCCCCAAAAATTCGGGCACTAACCGATGCGGGCCTACCTGACGTTGCATCAGCCCGCGACGTCACGAAATTGGTATGCCAGCGGGCTGTGGCGCGATCAAACATTCTATGAGCTGCTGGCCGCGCACGTCGCGGCGCGCCCCGATGCGCAAGCAGCGCGCGACGGCAGCCGCAGCGTCAGTTGGCTCAAGCTGCAGCGGTGGGCCGACGCGGTGGCGGAGGACCTTGCCGCGCAAGGACTGACGGCCGGCGACCGCGTCTCCCTCTGGATGTCGAACAAACTGGAAGCGCTGGTGATGTTTCTCGCCTGCGCGCGCAACGGTTATGCCTGCAATCCCTCCCTTCACCGTACCTATACTTGCGCCGAGATAGGCGGCCTGCTCGATCGACTCTCGGCCCGTGCCTTTATGACCGAGCCAGGCTGGGGGGCCGACCGCGCCAAGGGTAAACTCGAGGCGGCGCTTGCCAACGTGTCATCGCTGCGCAAAATCTACGAGCCCGCCAGCTTGCCACAACCGCGGGCAACGCAGCTGGACACGCCGGCTTGGAGCGACCCTGACAGCGTCCGCTACCTTGCCTTTACCTCCGGCACAACCGGTACGCCGAAATGCGTCATGCATTCGGACAACACATTGCTCGCCAACGCGCGTGACATGGTGCGGGATTGGCGCCACGGTCCGCGTACGCGATTGTTAACGCTGAGCCCGATCTCGCACCACATCGCCTGGGTGGCATTCGCTGAGTGGCTGGTCGCCGGCTGCGAGCTCATCCTCGACGATCCGCCGCCGGGCCTGTCCCGACTCGACTGGGTGCGCGAAACGCGTGCGACCTATGTGATGGGCGTACCGACGCATGCCATCGATCTGCTCGCCGAACAGGCGCGCCGAGGCATCAGCCGTATAGGTGATGTCGAAGTGTTCTATATGGCCGGATCGCCAATCCCGCCGCCGGTAGCGGAAGCCTTCGTACGCCAGGACATCAAACCCCAGAACGTATATGGAATGACGGAGAATTCGTCGCACCAATACACGCATCCCGACGATGACACCGATACCATCGTCACGACCTGTGGCCGCGGCGGGGCGGCGTATGAAGTTAAAGTGTTCGACACCGAAGACACGGCCCGCGAGGTGCCTCCCGGAACGGCAGGACATATCGGCGGGCGCGGCGCCGCTCTCATGCTCGGCTATTTCGGCAACCAGAGTGCCACAGAAGAATCCTTCAACCGCGACGGTTGGTTCCTGTCGGGCGACATGGGCGTTCTCGATCACAAGGGCAATCTGAAGATTGTTGGACGGCTCAAGGACCTAATCATCCGCGGCGGCCACAACATCTATCCGTCGCATATCGAAGCGTTGGCGCTGCGGCACCCGCAGATCGAAAAGGCAGCGGTGTTTGCGGTTCCCGACGAACGGTTGGGTGAGCGGGCCTGTATCGCTATTATTGGCGATCTTGATGCCGAAGCGCTGCGCGTCCATCTCGATGCGCAAGGCTTGTCGAAATTCGACATGCCGGAATTTTTCCTGCGCGTTGACGCCTTCCCGCTCACCGCCAGTGGCAAAATTCTCAAACGTGTGCTGGTCCAGCAGGCCAAGGACGGTGTGATCACGCCAGTCCAGATCCATTTTTGACAAGACAAAGGATACGGCCTGATGCCGGTCGAACTCACATTTCGCGACGACTGCGCCATCCTCACTCTGAATCGCCCGGAGGCGCTCAATGCATTGTCCTTTGCCATCCTGGGCGAAATCGGCGCTGCCATCGACCAGACAGCGAAGTCGAGCGCGCGCGCCCTAATCGTCACCGGCGCCGGACCCAAAGCCTTCTGTGCCGGCGCCGACGTAAAGGAACTCGGCGGGCGTGACCTGGTGGCGCAGAAACGGGGAGCCGAACTCGGTCAAAACATATTCGCGAAACTCGACAATCTGCCGATTGCCTCCATTGCGGTCATTAACGGCTTTGCATTCGGCGGCGGCCTCGAGCTCGCCCTCGCTTGCACATTCCGCATCGCTACGCCCAATGCCAAGATGGCGTGCCCCGAAATCAAGCTGGGGCTTATCCCAGGTTATGGCGGCACTCAGCGACTTCCCCGCGTTGTCGGCGAAGCGCGAGCCCTTGATTTGGTGATGACCGGGCGGGCCGTCGATGCCGTTGAGGCGGAGCGCATCGGGCTTGTGAGCAAGATCGTAACCGGTGATCCGATCGCGGAGGGTTTAGCCTTCGCGAAAACCTTCACCGGCTATAGCTTGCCGGTGCTCGGGTTTGCCCGAGCCGCGGTACAGCGGGCCTTGACGGTGCCGTTGCACGAAGGGCTCAAGCTCGAGGCCGACCTCTCAACCCTGGCCTATCGCACAAAGGACGCCGCCGAGGGCATCGCCGCCTTTTCTGATAAGCGTCCGCCGAGGTTCCGTGATGCCTAAGGGCGTGATCATCGTCACCGGCGCAAGCCGAGGCATCGGTGCGGCCATCGCCCGCAGCCTCGCCTCCGACAACTGGCAAATCGCGGGGCTATCACTCGTTGGATACCTGACCGGCGAAACCATCTATCACGATGGCGGCCACGGTATGAACCATTGACGCGATCGGCCTATGAAGATTTTTGATCAGCTTGAGCAACGCCGTGCTTGGTCGGACGACGAAGTGCTCATCCGAAAGTCAGTCCGCCGGCTTTGCGACGATGTCATCGCGCCGGCGGCGGCGGAATACGATCGAACTGGCGAGTTTCCCTGGACCAACGTGCAAGCGATCAACGCCCTCGGCCTCAACGGCCTCTTCGTGCCCGAGGCCTACGGCGGAAACCGATCACGCTTCCGGCTCTATCTTTCAGTTGTGCAGATGATTTCCGAAGCCTGCGCGTCCACAGGTATCATCTATGCCACGACTTTCCATGGCATGGGGCCGTTGATCGAGTTTGGCAACGAAGAGCAAAAAAAGCGCTTGCTGCCGCGCATCGCTGCCGGCGGACTTGGATCGTTGGCCATCACCGAACCGACAGCCGGTTCCGATGCTACTGACATGAAGACGCGCTTCCGTCCGGACGGCGACGCCATCGTCATCGATGGCGGTAAGATCTTCATCAGCACAGGTGACGTGGCCGATCTCATCCTTCTCTTCGGGAAGTGGACCGAGATCGATGACCCGCGCCGTGCGATCTCCACGCTCGTTCTTGAAAAAGGGACGCCCGGTTTTTCGGTAGTGCGCACCGAGGAAAAGATGGGCATGCGCGCATCGGCCACTGCAGCGCTGTCCTTCGACGGCTGCCGCGTGCCGCGAGCGAATCTCCTGGGCACGCCGGGCGACGGTCTACGGATTCTCCTGGCCTCACTAAATCGCTCTCGCCCCAGCGTTGCCGCGCACGCGCTAGGAATAGCGACGGCGGCGTTCAAGGACATGATCGCATACACCAATGTACGCCGGCAGTCCGGCCGCAAAATCGTGGAGTTCCAGGGAAACCAGTTCATGATCGCCGATCTCGCAACCGAATTGGCGTTTTGCGAGACCTGGCTCGATTACGTGGCCGGTTTGGTCGATAGCGGCGCCTCTGATTTCGGCCTTGAAGCGTCTATGGCGAAGCTGCGCGCCTCCGATCTTGCCATGAGGCTCACGACGGACGCCGTGCAGATGCATGGCGGCTATGGCTACTGTCGCGATTACCGGGTGGAGCGGCTAATGCGTGACGCCAAAATTACCCAAATTTGGGAGGGCACAAATCAAGTGCATCGGCAATTGATTGGACGTAGTTTTGTGGAAAAATGAGCAAGCCGATCGAGACAGTCGCGGTATGCGGTGCCGGAGGCACCATGGACGCCGGAATCGCGATCGTCGCTGCGCGAGCTGGATTCAAGACGATTTGCTACGGCACCGCGGAGGCGAGCTTGCACCGCGCCGAACAGCATCTCGGTGCGCCGCATCAAGCAAATGACTCCAAGTCGCAAGCGATAGATATGACCTGCAAGCTCGACCTTGGCTATCCCGATCGTCCGATCGAACGCGTGGAGCACGGGGGCCTAACCCACCGTTACGGGGTCACCCAGACATTATTCGAGACTTACGGCACCCCTGCCTACCCTCCAGCACGACGCGCTGTCGTCGTCGTCGCCAAGCAGAGGGCAAAGTGATGCGCCCCCTCGCTAACCTTCGCGTGCTCGACTTCTCCACGCTGCTGCCAGGGCCGATGGCAACCCTGATGCTCGCCGAGGCAGGCGCCGAGGTGCTCAAGATTGAGCGGCCCGGCGGCGAAGAGATGCGCCACTACACGCCACGTTGGGGCAAGGACAGCATCAATTTCGCTCTGCTCAACCGCGGCAAGAAGAGCCTCGTCGTAGACCTCAAGGACGCCACGGAGCGTGACAAGCTTCTGACGCTCGTCACAAAAAGCGACGTGGTCGTCGAACAATTTCGGCCGGGCGTCATGAAACGGTTGGGCCTTGACTACGAGACGTTGCGCCAGCTCAATCGTAAGCTCATCTACTGCAGCATCACCGGCTACGGCCAAAATGGTCCCCGGCGTGAACGTGCAGGTCACGATCTGAACTATCTCGGCGATAGTGGATTGCTCGCTATCTCCTGCGGCACGGCCGGGCATAGGGTTGTGCCGCCGGCGCTCATCGGCGACATCGCTGGCGGCGCTTACCCGGCAGTGATGAACATCATGCTCGCGCTGCGCCAACGCGAAACCACGGGCGAAGGCGCGTTTCTCGATATCGCCATGACTGACAATTTGTTCGCCTTCATGTATTGGGCGATCGGTAACGGACTGGCGGCGGACGTCTGGCCCAAAAATGGGGGCGACCTCGTGACCGGCGGTTCGCCGCGCTATCACCTTTACGACACGCGCGACGGCGCCGTTGTAGCCGCTGCGCCGCTGGAACAGAAATTCTGGCTCGCCTTCACAAAGGCGATCGGGCTAGAAACCAAGTTTATCGATGATAAACGGGATCAGGCCGCCACCACCGCCCGGGTCGCCACGATCATCGCCAGCCGTACCGCCGCCGAATGGATACCCGTCTTCGACGCCGCCGACTGCTGTTGCTCGATCGTGCAAGACGTGCGGGCGGCTTTGCGCGATCCGCACTTCGCGGCGCGCGGCCTGTTCGCGCGCACTCTCGCAAATGAGCAGGGCGCAATCATTCCGGCGCTGCCCGTACCCATTCTTCCCGTCTTCCGCGACCCAGGCGGCACACCCCCGTCGACACCGCCACTAGGCGCTCACAACTCGGAATTCGGACTATGAAAGCCGTTGTTGTTCATGAATTTGCTCCCTTCGACCAAGTTGGCCTGGAGCAGGCGCCCGACCCGATCCCGGGAGACGAAGAGGTCGTCATCGACGTTAAAGCCGCAGAGGTCAACTATCCGGATATCCTGGTCATTGCCGGCCAGTATCAGTTCAAGCCGCCGCGGCCCTTTTCTCCCGGAAAGGCGGCGGCAGGTGTCATTTCAGCAATCGGAAAGGGCGTGACCGGATTTGCGGTCGGCGATTCGGTGTCCGCGCAAGTGGAATACGGAGCCTATGCCGAGAAGCTAAGCGTCAAGGCGGTTAACGTCTTCCGCGTGCCGCCGGGTATCGCCTACGCCAAAGCCGCGGCCCTCGGCCTCACTTACCAGACCGCGCATTTCGCCCTGGTCGAGCGCGCTCGCATGCAGAAAGGCGAGGTAGTCCTCGTGCTTGGCGCGTCTGGCGGAATCGGCGTCGCCAGCGTGCAGCTCGCCAAAGCGCTCGGCGCGAAGATCGTGGTCGGCGGCGTGTTGGGCGAGAACAATGCGGAGATCGCGCGGCGCGCGGGCGCCGATGCAACCTTCGATCTGGGCAGCGGTGATATCCACGACAGCTTGCGTAATTTCATTCGCAAGCTCACAGGCGGACATGGCGCCGACATCGTCGTTGATCCGGTCGGCGGCTCTGCCAATGCTGCAGCCCTGCGCGCTCTTGCCTGGCGCGGGCGCATGATCATCGTCGGCTTTGCCGCTGGCGATATCCCCGTCATTCAAACCAATTATCTGTTGCTCAAAAACATCGAGGTCTGCGGATTGCAATGGTCGGACTACCGTGACCGCACGCCTGAATGGGTCGCCAAAGTCCAGCAGGAACTTTTCGATCTCCACGTCGCCGGCAAAATTGACCCCTTCGTCAGCGGTACCTTTCCACTCGACGAGTTCAAGAGCGCCTTGTCGCTGCTGCGTGACGGCAAGGTGCAGGGCAAACTTGTGCTAAGTGTCGGCTAGCGCGAACGTCAGGCTGGCCGGACAAAGCCTGGCGGCTGCGTGCTCACGAATGATGGCTGCTCCCTCGACAGACCTTGATCTGGCTTACGGTTCATCCTCCCGGTCCAAAGGAAGAATAAGTTCAATGCCTACTGCCCCTTTTTCACCAGCGGGCACTTGGATTCTGATAACGGTTGGAATGCCTCTTCAGCCGGGATTGTGGCGACAAGTTTGTAATAATCCCACGCCCCCTTGGATTCTGCCGGCTTCTTGACCTCGTACAAATACATCTCGTGGACCATCCGGCCGTCCTCGCGGATCTTTCCGCCCTTGACGAAAAAGT
>Ga0207764_100163_pt1 | contig 10718 bp, 8 predicted proteins | sample LuqExpMetageno52_FD_187810 | JGI IMG/M metagenome (GOLD analysis project Ga0207764, IMG submission 187810) | Tropical forest soil microbial communities from Luquillo Experimental Forest, Puerto Rico - Sample 52 (SPAdes) | ecosystem: Environmental > Terrestrial > Soil > Tropical forest ...
TCATTTAGCGCGCGCACTGTCCGCCCATTTCGGTCAACAATAGCACAATCGGGCCAAGCTGCTTGCTGCGTTGCATGAGTCCGCTATTGATTCTGTGGACGGCTCCTCCACCGGCACGTGAGTGCCATGAAAATGGGTGCTGTTTAAGGGCCCACGATTCAGAGGAGCCAATCATGCGAGCAGTTAGAACAATCGGTCTTGATATTGCGAAGTCGGTTTTTCAAGTTCATGGGGTTGACGCTGATGGCCAGGTGGTCATTCGCCGCAAACTGAAGCGGCGCTATGTGCTGGCTTTCTTTGAGAAGGTGCCGCCGTGCCTCGTCGGTATGGAGGCCTGCGCGACATCACATCACTGGTCACGAGACGTAAGCCGGCGGCATCACGCGTACCCGATGCTTGCAGTTTCCGTGGATGCGCGGTGCGCCCCAAAACGGATTGGCGAGGCTCATCTCCCGAACGAGTTGGCGAATCTCTGCGGATATCTTTGGCCGACCACTGAGAGGATAAGATTTGTAGCGCCAATAAGCTCGAAAACCAGCGCGATGCCAGCGGATCACCGTTTCCGGAGTAATGATTTTCAATGCCTCCAGCACCTTGGGTGCCAGGCGATAGAGGCCGATTAGCACCACGCGGTCGATATTGCCGAGTGCCATCCGCTTGGGCGATTTGCGCCGCAACACATTGAGCTGGTGTCGCAGGACCAGGATTTCGGCTTGCAGCGCCACCCGTGACCGGACCAGGCCGACCACTGCGCACCAAATCAAGCTGCACAAACCCCTCATCGCAACGATAGTCAGCCGATTCGCAGACGATCGTCACCAGGGTTGGGTTTGCGGTAGGGACAATGCCGCGATAGTGGAAGTGACTCGCGATAGTGCTTCCTGATCAATGGCCGTTGGGAAAAAAATCTGGTAGCCTTTCAAAGCCCGTCACGTCGGGGTGGTAAAGAAAGAATGAGCAAAACGGCATATCGAGCCGCGATTGCGGCACTCGGGCTATGGCTTGGTTCCTGCGCAGCCACCTTTAATGAACCGATTAATTTACCGGTGGCGTCTAATGCGGCAATTGTTCCGCCCGGGACTCCGCCGAATGTAGGCGGCGATACGGTCGTGGCGATTGCATTTTCCGGCGGCGGTACACGAGCGGCCGCTTTTGCCTATGGCGCCATGCGCGGTCTTAACCGTCTGCCAGCCGGGGCACGCGGTACGTATTTCGACCGCGTCATTTTCATTTCAGGTGTGTCTGGTGGATCGGTCGCCGCCGCTTATTTCGGTCTGAAAAGACGCGCCGCGCTAACCGACTTTCGCGAACGATTTCTCTTAAGGAACGCCGAAGAAGACCTCAGTACCACAGCCGATCTCGTGAACTTGGCTCGCGGCTTGGGGGGCGGGGTAAACGATTCCTCGCGGCTGGCAGGTTGGCTCGATCAAAACCTGTATGAGGGAGCTACATTGGCCGATCTCTATCAACCGGGTAAGCCTATCGTTTGGCTCAACGCTTCGGACCTTTACAATCGCACACCGTTTGTGTTCCATCCGGTGACGTTCGAGGCATTGTGTAGCGACCCCCGCAAGTATCCGATCTCGCAGGCGGTTGCGGCCTCGGCTGCCGTCCCCGTGGCCTTTGTTCCAATTGTGCTCGCCAGTTTCTCCGGCGCGTGTAGTGTGCCGTTACCACCGTGGGTCGATCGTGTTCTCGCAGACCGGAATGCCGGGGCTCAGGCCCGGGCCTTTGCGCAGGCACTCAAGCGCTATCGGGATCCGGCACAAATTCGTTTCGTGAAGTTGGCCGATGGCGGCATCACCGATAATTTCGGACTGTCCGGCGTCGTCATCGCCCGCGCAGCCGACACGCAACCTTATGCGCCCCTTACCCGGGACAGAGCCGTACAATTGCGTCACGTGGTTTTCATCGTGGTCAATTCCGGATTGCCTCCGCAGGGAGAATGGGCACAGACCGTCCAAGGTCCATCTGGAAAAGAAATGATCGACGCGATCACCGACACTGCCATCAATTCCGCTGTACGGAGCGGATTCGATGCATTTCAGCTAACCGTCAAGAACTGGGAGGACGCAACCCGCAAGTGGCGATGCGCCTTATCTCAGGCCGAAGCGGTAAAGCTTGGTGCAACGAGCGATTGGCGTTGCAGCAACGTCAGCTTTGAAGTTGTGGAAATCGATTTCTCTCAATTGGATCCTGCGCGCGCCGCAAGGCTCGACCGTGTGCCAACCAGTTTTCATTTGCCGGAGGAAGAAGTCGACCTGGTGGCGCAGGCTGGCACCGACGCGCTGCTGGCGCATCCGACCGTGCGCGCGGTACTTGGCAGGGCAAATTGATGACAGCGGCATCTTGTACCGAAGCCGCGATGGTGAGCTAAAACAATAGCGGCTTTGTCCGTTATCAAAGCGGTTAAAATGATCGTAGCCAAAGCGGGCCCGCGGTCGACTACGACCCAGCGCTCATCCGAAGCAAGGGTGAACCGTCCTTCGACACGCGAAAGGACGGCCGACCCGGGAATCCGCTCGGCTCCGCTGCGCGCTCCGGCCATTGACAGCTGTATAGCCTTCCTAAACCAAAGAATGGTGTGAGAGCCACAATAACAGTCGCTTACACTTCAAAGAAGCATAATTTCATAAGCGCGACTTTCTTGACTTGGGCTATTCGACACCTGCAACTGTAAAAACCAATGAGGGACGACAAAATGCGCACGGCGACAGATCAGGCGCAAACGGTTTGCCCAAGAGGACTTTTCTTCGCCAATCCGACCTTCCACTTCGAGACGATGCGGAACGCAGGATACATCGTGTCCAACTGCGCCGACCTCGGCGAGATTCTGGAGACCGTGAAGGTCATTGCCGAAGGTGATGTAGAGAGTTGGTACGCCGCGTGGGAGGCCACGGCAGATCGCGTACTCGCGCTGGCTGAGCGCACACAGGATTCGCTCAGCAAGGGCGGGGCCTACATGCGCGCCTGCACCTACAACCGTTTGGCCGAGTTCCTGCTGCCGCCCGACGATCCCAGGCGTGCCGGATCGTTCGAGAAGATCGGCGGCCATTTCTTCAAGGGCCTGGATACGCTTGGCGTCCGCTACGAGCGCATTACCATACCTTACGCCGCAGGGAAGCTGCGAGCATTGTATTTCCCCGGACCCCAAGGTGCCGAGACAAAACCATTACTCATGTATGGCGGCGGCTTCGACTCGCTTTTGGAGGAATACTATCCAAATTTCGCCGAGGCAGCGCTCAAGCGCGGCTACTCCGTGCTGACGTACGAAGGGCCAGGCCAGGGCCACGCGCTGCGCAAGTACGGCCTCACCTACACGCCGGAATGGGAGAAGCCGGTCAAGGCCGTGCTCGACGAATTTCTCCATGCGCACGCAGAGCCTTCGAAGATCGTCCTCATCGGTATGAGCATGGGCGGCTATTTCGCCCCCCGCGCCGCTGCCTTCGAAGAACGCATCGACGGCGTCGTGGCCTACGACACCTGCTACGATTTCGGTGAGGTGGCGGGGCGCGTCATTTCCGCCGCGAGAAATCCCGAGGGGCTGAAGCTCACCGGCGTTTCGTGGGCCTACTCCAATGCGCGGTGGACGATGGGTACGAAGGACATCGACGATACTTTAAAGGCATGCGCTGCTTACACTCTCGCACCGGTCGCTGATCGCATTCGGCAAGACGTATTGATGTTGGCAGGTACGGATGATCATTTCATTCCATTCCACCAGAGCGCGGACTTCGAGAAAGCGCTTATCAACGCGCGCAGCGTGACGACAAGGGTTTTCGATGGACCGTCCGGTGGCGCAGGGCACTGCCAGCCGGGCGCCCTGTCGCTCTATCACGCAGCGGTTTTCGATTGGCTGCTGGACAAGTTTCCCGCGACACCAAAATAGTCCACTATTGGCAAGTTTCGACCATTTCCGCTCCGCAGCGCGATGTCGGAAAGTGGGGATGAACGGACGTGGCCGCATCGGAAATGACGCGAATGACCTAGGCTGTGTAAAAACGCAGAAATTTGCGAAGCGTCGAGAATTATTTTTCTCAGATCAAGCGAAGGCGAACCCACACACGAACTGCCGCGACTCTAATTGCGGCTCAGAGAAACGTTCATTCTATCGTCGTCGTGCGCTGTTACGTTTTCACGCAGCCAAGACCCAAAGCGGGCGAGTTGCCGAGCGTCCTTGCGGTGCGCGTGCTCCAGGTTCGACCGCGCGACTTAGAAAATCAGTCGACTAGGCTTGCCTGCTTTCCGGCAATGCGGCCGCTGACGACGCAGAACATCATGGAGTCCCCGGTTCTATACCCGCCGTCCCGGTAGCCCGAGGCCACTTCGCCCACAGCATAGAGGCCGGGCAATGCAGGCTTTCCTTTGTCGTTGACGACGGCAGCTTTGTCATTGATGCGTACACCTCCCAGAGAAATTAGGCTGGTCGGCATCACCGAGAGGAAATAGAATGGTGCCCTTAGCTGATTTTTGTAGATGGTGCGTCCGAAGCGATCTTTGATCTCGCCCCGAGTCGCGGCATTATGTGCGTCGATTTCTTTTTGCAGATTGCCTTCCGGAACGTTGATTTTCTTTGCCAGGTCAGCCACAGAATCTGCGCGCTGAATCATGTCTTTGTCGATGAGGTCCTGGACCTTGGTGTGGCATTCAGGGACGACGATCTCGTAGACAACTTTTTGCTTCAACATGGCGAGGCTGGTTTGCGTATAGCCCTCCAGCTCGTTGGTAAAACGTTCGCCTTTTTCGTTGACCAGGATGCCGCCCCCGGCGAGCGCTCCGGAGGTCAGGTAGATACGCGTCGCCTTATCGGTTGTCGGGACGACAAGGACCTGGTCCATATGTTGTGTGGCGGCTCCCGCCTTCAGCGCCATTAGCAATCCGTCGCCCACGTTTTGTGGGACACCCACGGCTTGTAGGTTCCGATATTCAGGGCGCAGATAGCGTGCAACGAGTTCTTTGTTGTGAACCCACCCGCCGGAGGCAAGCACAACCGAGTTGCAGGCGTAATTGTCTTTTCCAGTGGCCGTTTGCACGCTGATGCCAGCGATGCGATTGCTGCGCGTGATGAGGTCTCTGCAGCGAGCCTCCACCAGCACATCAGCCTTTTTAGTCTCCTCCAACCTCTTCGCGATCGCTCTGACGACGGCACCGCCGTAGCCTTTTGCCTGGATGGCGCGAGGGATAGTGCTCCCCATGGAGGCTTCCACAATGTTCTCAAATTCAACCCCCTGCTCTTGCAGCCACGCAATATCCGCCCCGCTGTTCTCGGCGACGATGCGCGTCCAGACAGGGTCACGGAGCCCGCCGGAAATAGCCATCGAATCTTTGTAGAACTGTTCCGGCGAGTCTTTGATTTGGGAAAGTTTTAGCTGAACGGGAGAATTAACACAGGTGAACCAGCCGGTTGATAGCGCAGAGTTGCCACCAAGTATCGGCTGTGCCTGCACGACGAGAACTTTCTTACCGGAATGGGCGGCTTCCAGTGCTGCGCAAAGTCCCGAGTTGCCGCCGCCGATAACTGCGACATCATATTTTGCCTTCCACTTTTGATCGGCGGCCCAGGCAACCAGGGGAAAGCCTGCGATACTTGTGGATGCGGCGCCCAAGCTCCATTGCAAAACCCGGCGACGGTTGGCACCGAACTTTTTGCTCATGATCGGCTCCTGCCCTTAGTCAAGTTTGAGCGAGGGGAAGGTATGGCATTCGCTGCAATAAACTTTGCTCGGCTTGTGCATCGAGTGGCAAAGTGTGCAACGAAGCTCCCCCATGTGTGAATCGTGCGGGTTCGGTTTTGTCTGAGCGGTTCTTGCAGCAACTGCCTTGTAGCTGCCATGGCAATCTCCGCAGGTGGCGCTATCCGCCGGTTTGTTCGTCTGGTCTTTGTGACAAGCCTGACAGGTGACTTTTGCATCCTGGTGGGCCTTACCCGCAGAGCCGACAAACTCGGTGGCAAGCGCGGGAGCGGCAACAAGCAGAAAAACAAGCATACAGAAACCTAAAAGGCTTCTCATTTTACCCTCCTGGAGGGCTGGGGTTGACTAAACCAGAGCGGTCTTAGCGCGCGTTGACTTGGATCAAAGAAGCAGTGTTGTAGGCTATGGCGCACGTGAAGCTGTCTTTAGCGCCGCGTGAGGGGATTAAGAAAACTCATATAGGCAAAACGAATTGCGCTTCATTCGATGCACTCAGGCACCGCGAACAATTTTTCAAGCGCTTCCCTGAAGCGGCATCTCCGTCGATGATGCTTGACTTCGAGGGCTGCAATCCCACGCAAAGCCTTTGCTGGGCGGAGCGCCTTGCTCAGGGATGATTTTCGAGACCATGGTCTCGAATGAGACGTGCCGACACCAGCCGACGCCATACGTAGAGGATAATTATCGCACCGATGGTAGCACCCATAACGCCACTAAATTGGCGTGGCCCTAATATGCCGCTTTGCTCCCCCACCGCAGTAGCAAGAAACGCCCCCGCTACACCGAGCAAGGTGGTCACGAAGAATCCTCTTGGTGTCTTCGGACCTGGCATAAGTAAACGTGCAATTGTTCCAGCAGCAAAGCCGATAAACGTCACCCAAAGTAATCCAGCCATTGTAGCCTCGCCGTTCCTGCGGAAGACGCGCGTTCGCCGTTAAATAGGACCGCGCCGGAAGGTACGTATTATTTTGAACATAATCCAGGGATCGAGGCATTGATTGAGATCAAAGCTCATCCCGTAACCGCCAAAAGGGATAATCTCAAAGAATCAGCTTGGGAGAGCCTAATGTCGTATTTGGTGTCAAACTCGTCCACACCGGTTGCAAGGACGCGACTGCAGGCCCTCAAGAGCCTCGGCAATTCTCACCCAATTATAGCATCAGGTATTTCTGATTTAGATCAATGCGCCGACCGGAAGCCTTGGAGGCAACGGCAGAAAAGGCGATGCTCGTGTGCCATGTCTTTCCCGGCTGGTGACATTCATGCCTGATGAAAAGAAGATCGCGCGCAGTCGTGGAGCGCTTTCGGCAGCGCGCGTCCCGGCTCTATGGGCCGGCGGCGCACTCGAACCGTCATCCCGCTGTGAGTGATGTCGGCGCGGGCCTCGGCTCCCACCATACCGGCGCCCTCCAGTCCTCGCTGCGCTTTTGATTTACATCAACGCGGATACTTGGGACCCGCTTTTTTCTAAAGGCCGTAAGGTCGTCTCTAAACCTTGGCTTAGAGTCGCCAACGATAAAATGATTTTGCGCTGCAAAAGCGCAATGGATTGCGACGCCGCATACGCGTTACGTTGAGCACGGCGGGAGCCCCGCCGCGAGCGCAGGCACGAACGCCGAGGCATCGACGATGGCTTTAGGCACAATCAACTCGCCCGACTCCGTTTCGATGTACGGCAAACGTCGCAGCGGCTGGCCGGCGGTGATGGACCTCGCGCAGTCGCTAAGCGGGCTGCTGCTGGTGCTGTTCGTCTGGTTTCACATGCTGGACAACGGCTCAATCCTGATCAGCAAGGACGCAATGTATGTCGTCTCTCGCTTGTATGAAGGCCGCTACATCTTTGGAGCCGATTACCCTTTCCTGGTTTCGTTGATGGCCGGGGGCATTCTGACACTGTTAGTTCTCCATGCCGGGCTGGCGATGCGCAAGTTTCCCGAGCGCTATGCCGAATATCGAGCGTTCCGTCGTCACATGGCGAGCTTCCGTCATGGGGACACCACGCTGTGGTGGATTCAGATATGGACCGGCTTCGCTCTGTTCTTCCTGGCCTCAGTGCATCTGATCGGCGTAATCACCCGGCCCGGCGATATCGGGCCTTATGAATCGGCCGACCGTATTATCAGCGGATGGATGTGGCCGGTTTATGCACTTCTCCTAATAGCGGTGCATCTGCATGCCGGCGTCGGCGCCTATCGCCTGGCCGTTAAGTGGGGTTTGCAGCTCGGCCATGACGCCCAGGCAAGCCGCCGCCGCCTCAAGTTCGTCCGTGCCGCAATCATTGCGGTTTTCCTGGTGCTCGGCTCCGCTAGCCTTGCCGTCTACATCGCGATCGGCATCGCCCATCGTGACCAAGCCGGCGAGCGATACGTGCCGACCTGGGAGCGGAGCGCGCTCCAGACCGATCAGCAAAGACTCGCCTCGCCGACAGTACTTACGATGCCGCGCGGATCGCGGCCTGCCGGGATCAGCCCATGAGGATCGACTACACCGACGTCCTCGTCATTGGCGGCGGACTTGCTGGCCTGCGCGCCGCCATCGCCGCCAAGCGGCGCGGCCATGACGCCGTCATTCTTTCTTTGGTGCCGCCGAAGCGTTCGCATTCGGCCGCCGCAGCGGGTGGCATGCAGGCGAGCCTCGCCAATGTCATCGAGGCGAGCGGCGACAACGAGGATGTGCATTTTGCCGACACCGTGCGCGGCGGCGACTGGGGCGCCGATCAGGAAGTCGTGCGCATGTTCGTCGATACGGCGCCGAAGGCGGCCCGCGAGCTCGCGGCCTGGGGCGTGCCGTGGACGCGGGTGCAGCAGGGCAACCGCGAAACCGTGATCAACGGCAAGAAGGTCGTCATCAGCGAGAGCAAAGAAGCGCACGGCCTGATCGCGCAACGTAATTTCGGCGGCACCAGCAAATGGCGGTGCGCCTACGTCTCCGACAGTACCGGGCATGCGATGATCTACGCCGTCAGCGACCAAACGATTGCGGCGAACATTCCCGTGCGCGAGCGCGCCGAGGCGATCGCGCTCATCCATGATGGCGGCCACTGCTTCGGGGCAGTCGTGCGCGATCTCATCAGCGGCGAGCTTTACGCTTATGTCGCCAAAGCCACTGTGATCGCGACCGGAGGCGCTGGCCGGCTTTATCGCGTCACCACCAACGCGGTGATTTGCGACGGCACTGGTGCCGCACTTGCCCTCGAGACCGGGCAGGCGGCGCTCGGCAACATGGAGGCAATACAGTTTCACCCGACTGGGCTGTTCCCATCCGGTATTCTCATCACCGAAGGCTGCCGCGGCGACGGCGGGCTGCTGCGCGACGCCGACGGACACCGTTTCATGCCGGACTACGAGCCGGAGAAGAAGGAGCTTGCCTCGCGCGACGTCGTCTCACGCGACATGCTGGACCACGTCAAGAAAGGCAAAGGCGTCAAGACGCGCCTCGGCGACCATCTCTGGCTTGATATCACGCTGCTCGGCCGCGCCCATATCGAAAGGAACCTGCGCGACGTGCACGAGATCTGCCGATACTTTCTCGACATCGATCCGGCCAAGGATCTCATCCCCGTCATGCCGGCGCAGCACTACACCATGGGCGGCGTGCGTACCAACTTCAAGGGCGAGAGCCAGGGCCTGAGAGGCCTGTTCGCGGTCGGCGAAGCCTCCTGCTGGGACATCCACGGCTTCAACCGGCTCGGCGGCAACTCGGTCGCCGAGACCGTGGTGGCCGGCATGATCGTCGGCGAATTCATCGCCGACTTCTGCGATCGCGTCGACAGCGACATCACGATTACGACCTCGTTGGTTCACGAATTCCTCGGCCGCGAGCAGGCGCGCATCGATCGGCTGGCCGACGGCGGCGGAAGCGAAGATGCCAGCCGCCTGCAGCAACGCATGCAGGAGGTCATGACCGAGAAGGTCGGCGTCTTCCGCGACGGCCGCACGCTTGCCGCCGCAGTCGACGAGCTGCAGCGGCTCCTGGTCAGGAGCCGCAATATCGGCCTGCGCAACAGGTCGCGTGGCGCCAATCCCGAGCTCGCTACCGCCTATCGCACGCAAAAGATGCTCAAGGTCGCGCTGTGCGTTGCCGCCGGCGCGCTCGCCCGAACCGAAAGCCGCGGCGCCCATCACCGCGAGGACTTCCCGCGCCGTGACGACGCCAAATGGCTCAACCGAACGCTTGCGACCTGGCCAAACGAGGCCGACATCTCGCCGACATTGAAATACGAGCCGCTCGACGTCATGCGCATGGAGTTGCCGCCGGGCTGGCGAGGCTACGGGGCCAAGGACTTCATACCCAATCCGGGCAGTGCGCGCCGCAGCGCCGAGATCGAGGCGATCAAGCAGAAGCTCGCCGGCGCCGATCGCTTCACCATGCAGGCGGCGCTGATGTCCTACGAGCAACTATTGCCGGCGCGGCTGCGCGGCCGCAACGAACGCATCGTGCTGCCCAGCGAAGGAGCCTCGCCGTGACCGAAGCAACTCAAGCCCCAGTGCACCGGCAGCTTACCATCAACGTGCTGCGCTACGAGCCGCGCACGCCCGAGCGCCCGGCGCGCATGGAAGCCTTCCGCATCGAGGAAGCGGACGGCATGACGCTCTACATCGCACTCAACGAAATCCGCGAGACGCTCGATCCCAGCCTTAACTTCGACTTCGTCTGCCGCGCCGGCATCTGCGGAAGCTGCGGCATGTTGATCAACGGGCGCCCTGGTCTCGCCTGCCGCACGCTGACCAAGGATCTCGGCCCGAATATCAACCTCGCGCCGCTGCCGGCGTTCGAGCTGATCTCCGACCTGTCGGTCAATACCGGCAAGTGGATGCGCGGCATGAGCGAACGTTTGCAGACCTGGATTCATGCCCGCCAGCAGGAGGTCGATCTTTGTCGTCTCGAAGAGCGCATGGACCCCGCCGTCGCGGAGCAAATCTACGAGCTCGACCGCTGCATCGAATGCGGCTGCTGCATCGGCGCTTGCGGCACGGTCCAGATGCGAAAGGATTTCGTCGGTGCGGTCGGCCTCAACAAGATCGC
>Ga0207764_100171_pt1 | contig 10544 bp, 9 predicted proteins | sample LuqExpMetageno52_FD_187810 | JGI IMG/M metagenome (GOLD analysis project Ga0207764, IMG submission 187810) | Tropical forest soil microbial communities from Luquillo Experimental Forest, Puerto Rico - Sample 52 (SPAdes) | ecosystem: Environmental > Terrestrial > Soil > Tropical forest ...
ACTCCTGCATAAAGGCGTGTCCCCAAAACGCGATTGATTGCCGCGGATACGCCGACTTCGCGCCCTTGGGACACAGCGTTCGCGTGTTGCGGGAGCCTGAGAAGGCTACGATCTCGTGGAGGATCAAATTCCGGGACGGCCGCGAAAAGAATTTCGTTTCGCCGATCAGAACCACGCCGTGGGAATCGATCAAGGCGCCGTCCGAGTACGCGCTACCCAGCGCGGATGCGTTCAAATCCCAGGAGCTCGCGCACGAACCCCAGGCGCTCCACATCGATACGCTGCCAACGCTCGCTCCGCGTCAAAACAAGGAAAGATAAATTCGAGCGTAGCGGCGCGGTGGGACCCCTCGCCAAAACTGTCAGAGATTGCCGCGCTTTTCCATTTACTAGAGATACAGCGAAAAAGTTTTTTCAGAAAACGCCCGGCGCGGCTGGTCACTTCTAGCTCTACGATTCTGACATCCTATGCGGTTGCTTCGCCGGTACCGCCCGGATAGTACCGGCTGAGATTCTCATGGTTCACCAGGTTTTCGGGACGATAGGGCTTCATCTCGTAGAAGTGCTGGACCTTGTCGGCGGCGAACCGGTCGTAAACGGACGGGTGCAATATCGCGTCGGGAGCAATCGTTCGCAGCGCCTTGGTCCATTTCAACCTACCTCCGAAATATCCTGGCTCGCGCTCGTCGTGCTGCGGACCGAGCGCGTCTGGACTTAGCTGCAAGTACCTTCTGTCGACCTTGATGCCATTGCCGGTCGGGGTGTTCGCGTCCGGAAGATTCTCGGCAGCATGAACCATCCATTCCAGCGTGATGTCCGATAGTCGCGCCTCGTTCTCGGCATAGCCCCCACCGATGTCGGAGTGCACGCCGGCAAACCAGATTTGCTCGAGCCAGTCGGGATAGCTGTCGGGGCGAGGAGGGCCGCTATTACTCGAGCTGCCCCATTCAACGCGGGCGAAGTCCGCCCTGTCCTCATCGATCGACAAAGCATGGCGTGCGTACCATACGGCGTTATCCAGATGCTTGTCGTAGAACTGCATCTTGGGCGCCGTGAAATGAACCGTCTGCCAAAATGAATACCCTTCCAGGCCGATGGCATATTGCACATGGGCGATCGCGTACCAGATCCCTGCAACGACAATCGATAGCGCGATGAGCGCCGCAAAGGTCGGCCGGAACGCGATCGGGAAAAACGATTGACCGAAGCTCACCATCGCGCTCACCAGCGCAAGAAACGCAAGCCATCCAACAACAGCCAAGGCCGCCGCACCGTAGCTGCCCAATGACGCGACGGTGTCGAATACGCCGATGAAAAACGGATTGACGTTGGGCGCACCGTTCACGTCGGACTCGTACTTCCTGCGAAAGCGAAGCGCGAGAGCCTTTCGTTGCTCCAGATAGGCGGTGTCCTTTGGCGACCCGACGTGCTCGTAGACCTGCTTGACCGCTTCCTTTGCAATCTTCCGCGTGGAATTTACGTCGCGGAAAAGCGGTGTCTCTCCGTCTGCCATCGTTGTCGGAATGCCGCAAAATGACAAAACCGATGCGACGCAGCGCACCGTATAGGCCCCGCGACTGAAACCAAAAAGGAAGATGCGATCGCCAGGCTGCCACATCCTCAAGAGCGCAGCGTAGCAATCAATGATGTTGGTCGTGATCCCGAGGCCTGTTGCCTGGCTGACGAGATCGTGCAGCCAGCGATAGATACGGGTGACGGAGAACAATCCGCTGACCGGCTGCGATCCTAGTCCTGGATCATAAAAGGTCAGTTGCTGGCTCGGATCGATGCCAGTGTCTGGACCACAGCGTGTGGCACGGTAGAGCTTGTAAATATTGCTTATGTTTTCATCCGGCGTGAGGCCGCCGGCCTGACCGGTTCCGTCGGAAAAAATCAAAATATTCCTGGGCATCTCACTCTCACGTCGTGAGAAGTTTCACCCTTGTTGCATGCGCGCTCGGCGTCTTCATAGATTCCAGATTCGCGTCTGAGAGTCGAATCGATCTTCGAATATGCTAACCGTTCAGCGATGTGTCCCTGTCATGAAGCAGGTTTATTTCGATTCGTTGGGATGTCAGAGGAGCAGATGGAAAATCTAAAAGAGTTATCGCGGCATGAGCCATTGGCTCTGAAAGAAATTCATCTGACGAGTCAGGCGTCAGAGAAGGGATTAGTCCGTAAATTGTCGAACAAGAAATAGTGATCGATATTGAAGTTGATAATTTGCTATTAACGCACAAAGGGCGAGGTTTGCTCGTGCGGGGTTCTTGCCAATCTGATTGGCGCTCAGCGGGCGAAGGCGCGTGGCGTTGATTTTGATTTTTGGAGCTATTTCAAGGTCGCTGCGCCACTCACACTTCTGACCATTGCTTTTGGGCTTTTTTGGCTTTGAGGCAGCCACGCCTTGGACCAACATACGATTAATCCTAGCCTTCGACGTATAGAGGATATTCCTCTTCGGATATAGCCGTGCCATACGCCAATCATTGAACAGACTTGGCGGGAGTATCGTTATGACTGTCTCTGGGCGACATTATACCGGCGTTTTTCCGATCGCGCCGACTCCTTTCACGACGAACGGCGACCTAGATCTGGAAGGGCAACGTCGCGTTATCGACTGTATGATCGATCAAGGGGTTGACGGCATCTGTATCCTCGCCAATTACTCTGAGCAATTTTTGCTATCCGACAACGAGCGCGACACACTGCTCGATTTTTGTCTGTCGCACACCGCAGGCCGACGACCAGTGATCGTCACGTGCAGCCATTTCAGCACGCAGATTGCCGTCACTCGTGCACGCAAGGCCGCCGTGGCGGGTGCCAGCATCGTGATGCTGATGCCGCCCTATCATGGTTCGGGGCTTCGTGCCGACGAAAATGGAATATTGGAACACTTTGCCCGAGTAGCCGAAGCCGCCAGCATACCGATCATGGTCCAGGACGCGCCGCTCAGCGGGGTCCAACTGTCAGTGCCGTTCTTGGTAAGGCTTGCGCGCGACGTCCCCCTGGTTCGCTATTTCAAGATCGAGGTGCCGGGCGCGGCCGCCAAGCTACGTAACCTGCGGGCTATGGGCGGCGAGACCATTGAAGGCCCCTTCGATGGCGAGGAATCGATCACGCTTATGGCCGACCTCGATGCCGGTGCCAGCGGGACGATGCCGAGCGCTCTTCTGCCGGATTTGATCCGGCCGGTTTTAATGCATCACTGTGCCGGACGCCGCAAGGAAGCGGCTGCGGCCTACGCACGGATTCTGCCACTGATCAATTACGAGAACCGCCAATGCGGTCTACGCGCGACGAAGACTGTCATGATGGAGGGAGGCGTGATCAAGAGCGACGCTGTGCGTCATCCGCTCGAGCCGCTCCATCCGGAGACGCGGTTGGGCCTGCTAGAACTCGCACGCGAGCTCGAGCCTCTTGCGCTTCGGTGGGCAAAATGACGAAAGTCTCGCAGTCGCGCGTTGCGAGATATCTCCTCAGCTGGTTTTGCGTCTTGATGGTCCCGACTATTTCAACAGTGCGGAGACACAGCATTCCTTCCAACTGTTGGGTATTACGCCCGTATCCGAATCGCCCGATGAACTCGTCGCACGAATAAGTTCTGATGTTCAAAAATGGAAGGAAGCGGTCGCGAACGTGAATGGCAGCAACTAGCCTAAGCGACGCGGCCCTGTGAAGGAAAGCCGACCGGGAAAATACAACTCCAAGGATTAGCTGGGATGCCATGTATTCTGGTTGAAGAGGACCCAATATTGCGGGTCGTGCCCGCTATTCTGGATCCGAATACGCCAACCGAACATCAGCGCGCGATCGCCCAGTTCTATGACTTCGATGAGCCCGATTTCATCGGCTGGCGGGACCGGCTGCGCGCCCGCCTGCCTGGGCTTTACCCGTCGACAGTGATCTTCGCCAAGGATCAGGACGATCTCAGGAAAAAAATTGCCGAAGCGGATGGGATTATTGTGGAAAGTTTGACAATTGGGCGGGAGGAAATCGCTGCGGCAAGAAAAATTGCCATTGTGCAAAAGTGGGGTGGAATAGTTGCGAATATCGATCTGCTCGAGTGTGCACAGCACGGTGTGGCGGTGCGGACGCAAAGGCGACGCGTAAATATCGCCGTTGCCGAGCAAGCCTTTGCCTTCATGATGACGCTCGCGAAACGGATTTGTGAGCTCAACGGCTTGGTTGAGGACGACCGGTTACGTTTGGCGGGCTTTGACACCACGCCATTCGACAGGCGTTACACGGGAAACTCTAACTTTGCGCGGGTGACCGGATTGCGGACGTTAAATGGGGCGGTCTTCGGGGCAATAGGTCTTGGCGAGATCGGACGCGAAGTCGCCAGCCGCGCCCACGCCTTTGGTATGAAGGTTCTTTATCATCAGCGCCATCGATTGGCGCCGATTGATGAATGGACCTTTGGCGCAAGCTATTGTCCATTGAACGAACTACTGGAAACCTCGGATTTTATTTCAATTCACGTACCACTAAACCCGTCGACGAGGGGATTGCTTAATCGCGAGGCTCTGCGGCGGATCAAGCAGGGCGCCATCCTTGTCAATGTTGCGCGCGCCGAAGTCATCGAGCGAGAGGCTCTCCTAGAGGCATTGGAGGCAGGCCGGCTGGGTGGTTTTGCGCTTGACGTTGGCTACGATGAACCAGCGAAAAAAGGCGAGCCCCTACTAAAATACAAAAACGTGATCCTTGTTCCTCATACGGCTCCCGCACATCGCCGCAACGCGCTTAACGACTGGGAAGAGATGTTTGTAAAGATGTCCGGTGTGTTGACCGCTGTCCGAAATGCTTTGTGAAAAGGCCTTGCGTTAATTCGGCTCTTCCAAGTCGATTTCGAGCGCCTGCAGCACTCGAGTGTGCATGTTATAGGTGCCGATAAGTACTGATAATTCGACAATCGAGCGATTGTCGAAATGCTTCCGAAGCGGAGCGAACACCGAATCGGCAACCGCCACGTCCTGTGTCATGGCATCTGTATATGCAAGGGCAGCATGTTCCGGCTCACTGAAAAGCTTCGACGATCGCCAATCGCGTAACGCCTCGCATTCAGCAACGGTGAGGCCTTCAGCGAATGCAAGCTTGGGCACGTGCTGCGAGATTGCGTAGGCCGCGCGGTTGAGTAGCGCGACACGGATAATGACTATTTCACGAAGCCTGCCCGATAACGACGTTTTCCATCTTACCGCGTTGACGAGTTCAAACCAGGCAGCCGCGATCGGCGGGCTGTGCAGCAACAGGCGGTAGAGATTAAGGAGTTTGCCGCGTCGGCCGGAGCGCAAGCGTGCGACGAGCTCGGTGAGCGCGGGATTCTCTGCCTCATTTATGTAGGGAATGCGGACCATTCATGTCTCCTTCACCATTCCGCCAGTTCGTCGAGATGATGCCAAAGGGAGGCTGACTTTATGTCAGCTTCACCTCGGTAAGTGGACATAAACTTTCTCTTGGATCACCTGATCGGCGTAGCAAGTGTCGGCGGCACTGCGAGACAGATGGCTTTGGTGGGTGGTGAAGGAGCCGCCACAAAATTGCTGGCCGATATCGGCCAGATCACCGACGGTGGATAAATGTTTCCAGGCGTGAAGTCATTGTTTTCCTGAATCTAATCATAGAAAATAACAACGGAATGCACAGTTATACCCACATTGCAGGTCGCATCCTACTTGTGGCGTTCACATTCTGGGCGCTGGCGATGGTCGTTCCCGATTTCTATCGGGTGTATCAGCCGCTGGGATCATTCGGTTTCTATGCCAACAACGACGGTGTCGTCACGGATGTACAGGGGCCGTTCCTAGAACAAACGGCCTCGCCCGCTTTTCAGGCCGGCCTGCGTGTCGGTGACAGGCTCGATCTTGAGCAAATGCGATGCGTTCCCATAAGCACTCTCAGATGCGCGAGTGCGATGGCGGCCTTGGGAGGCTTCCGCCTCGTCACTAATCAACGCCGCGCCGAACTCGTCATCGCTGCCGCTCCGGGCCGACCGGCGCGAGAAGTCGACATCATTGCAAAACAGAGACCGTATAACGGATGGGTGCTTGTGGTTTTGCTACTTGATCAGCTCGCATCGATGCTCGTTATTCTCGCGGCCGCGTGGCTCGTCTGGACAAGGCCAGGAATTATGACCTGGGGGTTTTTCCTTTATGTCATTTGGTTCAATCCAGGGCAGTCCGCACAATATTATGCGCTCTTGCAGAGCTACTCACCTATCGCCTTGCTGACGCAGAATCTAGCGGGCGCCATTGCGCAGGGCGCCGGCTCAGCAGGCTTCATCTGGTTCGCTTTAAGAGCGCCGACAGATGAAACGACACCGCGCTGGCGGCCCGTCGAACTGAGTTTGCCTTTTGTCGCAATCCTGGTAGCGCTGTTGCTGGCGCTCAGCTACTTAAATCTCTTCGGCTATCCTACCGAATTGGTGACGAGGGCCGGTGTATTGAGCGGCCTCGTCGTCGCTATATGTGCGTTCGTGATTCTGCTAACGCGCCAAGGCGAGCTACCGCCACAGGACTACCAGCGCCTGCGCTGGGTGATCTGGGGCTGCTTGATTGGATTGCCAGCACTCGTCTTCGCGGATGCCGGCACAACCACGACACTTCTTAATTTTCTTTGGCCTAGTTATTCGCCGCCCGAACAATTGTGGGGTCTGATTTATCTCGTCAACGGTGTGCTTTGCCTCCTCGTCAGCGAGGCTGTGCGCAGACCCTACGTCGTGAAGGTGAGCATACCTCTGCGTCGCGTGACCATTCTTGGCCTCCTTATTAGTTTGCCGGTGCTGTTCTTGCACCAGGCCATTGATCACATTCGCGAAGGCATCAGCGAGAACGTCACATTGCCTGCTTGGGCTTGGATCGCAATCGGAGCCGTAATTCTTTTTTTGACCTCGAAGATTCACGACGCGGCCGTCCACCACGTAGATTGGCTTTTCAATCGTTCGGTCGCAAAAGCGGGGGAACGGCTCGGTGATGCTGTCCTGAAGGCGAAGGATTACGGTGAGGTCGAAGCGCAACTCGTCCAAGGGGTACATAGTGCCCTCGGGCTTACTTCCGCTAGTATCTTTCGCGAACAAGATCATATCTTCCGACGCACTGCCGCGGATCAGTCATGGGATAGTGCGGCGCGAATACTCGATCGGCACGATCCCATACTCGAACGTGCGCATGCTCATCGGCCCTACGACCTTGACGCTGAATCTGGCGAGCACAACGACTTCCCCGGCGGGTTAATGCGGCCGATCCTTGCAGTTCCCGTGGGCGACCGGTTGCGTTGCTTAGGGCTGACGCTCTACGGACCGCATGCGACCGGCAACGCCCTGAGTCACGATGAACGCTCGATGCTGGCGGAGCTGGCCAACAAGGCGGCAAGTGCATTCATGAAAGTCAACGACGATCAGCTTCGCCGCCGCATAGCAGCCCTGGAAAGCGAACTCAAGACTATCGCCGGAGGGCTTGTCCTCAATTCGCTTGCGGACCGCTACTGAGGTAAACGGATGATGATGGAATCCGAAATTTTCCCGTCCTTTGCAGGATGCCGTTATGCTCAGAAAAATAATTCTCGACGCTTCTCACCTAATGTCCACTTTACCCGCATCGCTAGCACGACTGGCGTGTCAGCTTTGTATCAGCCTACGTGTGGTGTGCCATAGACACACGGGAAGCCAGCGCGTTTTAGAGCGCGTGGCGACCGTTGAATATTGTGTCGCTAGTGCAGGTTACAGTTCGAACACCTGATTTGGCACAGGCAGCTCAACTCGTGTGTTGTCGAGAAGTGTCGCGAAGCTTCGCATCGTCTGTTCTTCGCCGTGAACAAGGAACGTGCGTTTCGCACCGGTTTGCTTTTGCCAGGCCAATAGCTCAGCCTGGTCTGCATGGGCCGAGAAGCCGTTGATCGTGTAGATGCGAGCTCGCACCGGGATTTGTTCGCCAAAGATGTTTACTTCCTTTGCGCCATCGATGATGCGGCGCGCCAGAGTGCCACTGGCGGCATATCCCACAAACACAATGCTCGATTCCGGGCGCCAAAGATTATGCTTGAGATGATGGCGCACGCGGCCGCCCGTACACATGCCCGAACCGGCCATGATGATGGCGCCGGCACGGATCATGTTAAGCGCCGCGGACTCGGCGCTCTCGCGCGTGAAGTGCAATCCGGGAAAATGAAAAGGATCATGTCCATCTTGAATGCGTTTCGCGATTTCCGGTCGCAAGCCCTCTAGATGATGCTGCATGATTTCGGTAGCCGAGATAGCCATGGGCGAGTCAACAAAAACCTGTGTCGATTTTGTCAATCGATCATGATCGATGCCCTGATTGATGAAATAAAGCAGTTCCTGCGCTCGCTCCAATGCGAAGGTGGGAACGATGACATTTCCACCTCCCTTGAAGGTGTTTGTCACAGCGTCATAGAACTCCTCGATGGACGGGCCCAAGGGCTTGTGCAGCCGGTCACCGTACGTAGTTTCCATTACCACATTTGCTGCGGCCGGCGGCTTCGTGGGATCGCGCAGCAATGGGCCGCCAGACTTGCCGAGGTCCCCGGAGAATAGCACGGTAGATTGCTGCGACCCTTCTGTGAGCTGCAAATAGATGCTGGCCGAACCCAGGATGTGACTAGCGTTGATGAAGGTCGCGCGTACGCCAGCGGCGAGTTCAATCGGCACATCGTAAACCGCCGGTCGTCCGAAATGGTCGAAAGAGCGCAAAGCATCGGCGACCGAATAAAGCGGGGCCATAATTTGATTTGTTGAAGCGCGCCGCCCGGCAATGCGTGCCCGATAACTAACATCTTCTTCATGCAAATGGGCTGCATCGAGCATAACCAGTCGCGCCAACTCCCGCGACGCAGCCGTGGTGATGATCTCGCCCTGAAACCCTCTCTTGCTCAGCAGCGGCAGCCGGCCGCAATGATCAAGATGGGCATGCGTCAACAAGACGTAGTCGACGCTGGCAGCATCGAACCCAAATGGATGCGAATTTTCCTCGTCCAGCTCACGGCTACCTTGATACAGCCCGCAGTCGATCAGGATCCGCTTTCTGGCGCACTCGACCATGTGACATGAGCCGGTAACGCTGCGGTCAGCGCCGTAAAACGACAATTTCAAAAAACGCTCCTTGGCGGTGTGACGATCCGCCTGTCACGCAACGATCAACGGCTCGCCGTTGATCTCGTGCCAGCGCAAGATGCCATGCCAGATCTCCTGGGCCGTTTCGGCAAACCAGAACAATTCGCGATCTTCCTGATCTATAACGCCTTCCTCGACCAGGAAATCGAGATCGACCGCACGGCGCCAGTAGCTTTCGCCGACCAAGACGACCGGGATCGGCTTGATCTTGCGTGTTTGTACGAGCGTGAGCACCTCAAACAGCTCGTCGAAGGTACCATACCCTCCGGGAAAGGCGACCAGTGCCTTGGCCCGCAAGAGAAAATGAAGCTTGCGCATCGCGAAGTAATGAAAGTTGTAGCAAAGCTCGGGCGTGATGTAGGGGTTCGGATATTGCTCATGAGGCAGGTTGATGTTGAGGCCAACGGATTTGGCTCCGATGTCGAACGCGCCGCGATTGGCGGCCTCCATGATTCCCGGTCCACCGCCGGTCACGACAACCCTGTGGTGCCGATTGATGGTCTTGTTCGTCGTGCTCACGAGACGGCCGAATTCGCGAGCCACTTCGTAGTAGTGGCTCTTTGCAAGGATACGTTCCGCAATTGCAAGGCGGCGCGCCAATTCCTTGTTGCTGGTGTCGGCCGCTAATGCCGTATTCAACATATCTACCTTGCGGCGGGCCGCAGCCGGCTCGCAGATCCGCGTGCTTCCAAAGACTACAATCGTGTGGCGAATGCCGTGCTCTTCAAGCAGTATCTCGGGCTTGAAATAGTCAATCTGCAGCCGGACGCCCCTCATGCGATCCCGCGCAAGGAAGTCGCGGTCGACGTCGGCGCTGCGATAACTGGGGCTTTCGAGAATTGCCTGAACGCGCGCGCGAGCGTGCAGATCCTCTTCTGGAGGCTTTGGGAGATGCCAGGGAAGTGGCTCGCGCCGATTCACAGGGTGGGCAGGCTTTGGAGTCTGCGGTTCGGCAGAAATTGGCTGGTTTGGTTTCACCGTTGTACCGTCCGTTTCGAAAATCAATTCTGCATTATAGCCACGTCAAATTCCCTGTTGTTGCGTACAAATTCCCTGTTCCTCCGAAATAATTCCTTTTTTTGCACAAGGAATTTTGGGCTAAGTGCGCAAAATCATTGGCTGAATGGCCGCGAGCCGGTCCAAAATTGAAGGCGATTTCTGCTTTTACGGTCGCAATCAGGGGAAAGCAGACCTGGTGCGGACATCGTAGAAATGAAGCAAATGACCTGGGGCGGTCATCGGAGGTGCGACAGTGCTTCGAGGCACAATGCACTTTGGATTTCGGCGCTGTGCGAACTAACCCTCAGATTCGTAGCTTTGGAGATGCGGCGCCGATCGCCGCATCGACATTGTCCTGGGCAGTTCGCGTGGCTGAACGAGTATCGGTGAACAGGACCGTGGTTTCTTGTCTTGTGTTC